>VMHT01082166.1_pt1 | contig 18845 bp, 39 predicted proteins | sample 4693611 | NCBI WGS metagenome assembly VMHT01 (sample SAMN12280063, study PRJNA550983) | marine metagenome | isolation source: seawater sampled from same location over 5 years 0.02-0.2 micron viral filtrate | place: USA: collected off the coast of southern California halfway between the port... ...
CAAGGCGTTACGTCGTATTATCGCGGCATATCTTCATTGAACGTCATTAATAGACAGTTAAAAATGTCTGCTACGCAAGGCGACACTTTGTTTGCTATGCGACTAGGTTTAGGCGCAGAATCAGCAACCAATAGGGCGCACTCTGCTAATAGATGGGCTGATATTTACGGCGTAGGCAGAAGCGCAAAAACAGCTGAGTTTGTTATACGTGCGTCGGGCCTGGAAGCGTGGACGGAAGCAGGTCGGCACGCTTTCGGTATGGAAATGTCGGCTTTTTTGTTTGATCAATTCCAAAAGCCTTATGGTAAGCTCGACAAGAAAACAGTAAGGATGCTTGAGGAGTACGGCATTGATTCAAAGGACTGGGATACGTTTAGAGCTAACAAGCCAATGATGCAGGGTGGCGCACCTTATGCAGATTTTACGGCTGAGGGTTCAGAAAAGTTTAGACAAATGGTTTTCAGCGAAATGGATTTTGCAGTACCAACACCTGATAATAGAGTTCGTGGATTTACAACGGCAGGGCTTGAGAGAGGCACTGTAAAAGGTCAAGCGTGGCGCTCTATTATGAATATGAAATCCTTTCCCATTACCTTGCTTACTACGCACGTAACACGAATGATGGCGCAACAAACGCTGCAAAGTAAACTAGCTTACGCTACGGCTTTGTTTGGCACTACTACTATTTTAGGCGGTTTAGTAATTCAAGCAAAAGACGTTATTGCTGGCAGAGAGCCTAGAGGCATGGATAGAGACGGTAACAGTTTAATTGATGGCGATTTTTTTAAAGCAGCAGCAATGCAAGGCGGGGGCATACCTTTGCTTGGCGACTTTCTTTTTTCAGATCAAAACCGTTTTGGCGGCTCTTTTGCCGAAACTATAGCGGGTCCAAAGATTGGGCTTGTTGATGATGTTATCATGGATTATATAGTAGGTAACGTACAAGAATTAGCAGACGGTGAAGAAACGGGGTTTGCTGGCGAAACTGTACAGCTTGCCAAGCAATTACAGCCTAAAATATGGCAAACAAAAATGATTCAAAATTCTTTTATGGATTGGCTAGAAACACAGGCAGACCCTAAAGCAGAGCAAAGATTTAGGCGCAGAGAGCGAAAAAGACAAAAGGAATATGACCAAGAACGCTGGTTCACACCATCGGCAGACCTACCACTAAGGTAAACTAATATGACAGTATCAACAGCAGACTTACGTGAAGAATACACAGCAACAGCGGGACAAACGGTATTTACGTTTAGCTTTCGAGTGTTCGGAATAACAGACGTTAAAGTATATAAAACGCCAACTGGCGTATCATTTAACGATGCCGCATATCTTACAGTGGCTTATACGGTAACAGTAAATGCAGACCAAGACGCAAACCAAGGCGGTAGTATTACCCTAAGCACTGGCGCAACGGCTGGCGATAGAATTACTATCATTTCTAATGTTGCGGATACTAGGGCAACTGATTATAAAGTGGGTGGTAAATTCGACCCTGATATAGTCGATAATGATTTTGACCGCTCACTAAGTATTGCCAAGCAAGCAAAAGAAGCTATTTCACTTGCGCCAAGGTTTCAAGAATCCGCACACAATGCAAGCGGTATTGCATTGCCTGACTTGGAAGCGAACGCATTTTGGCAAGTAAACGCTGCTGGGAATGGTTTAAAATCTACTTTCACATTAGATAGTAGCGATGTTTATACTATATCGGCGGTTGCACCTTCAAGCCCTGGCGCTGGTGAACTATGGTTTGATACTGCTAATAGCGTTATGAAAGTGTACGATGGTAGCGGTTTTGTGCCGGCAGGTTCGTCTATCAATGGTACATCGGAAAGATATAGCTATGTAGCAACAGCAGGTCAAACTACGTTTACAGCGGTGTACGATGGCTCATACGTTGATGTTTACTTAAACGGCGTTAAATTAGTGTTAGGCACAGATTTCACCGCTACTAGCGGCACTAGCATTGTATTAAGCGCAGGCGCAGCGGCTGGCGATACTGTAGATATTGTTGGCTATGGTGCATTTCAATTAAGCGGGATAAGTGTAAATTCTTTATCTGACGCAACAACAGCAGGAATTACCAACGGGCAGCATTTAGCATATAACACTAGCAATGCTAGGTTTGAACCAACTACTAGCTCATTAAACGATTTAAGCGACGTTACAACTTCTGGCGTATCTAATGGACAGTATTTAGCATACAATAGTAGCAATAGCAGGTTTGAACCAATTGCACCACCTAACACTTTAGTCCATAGCGTCGATGTGACAACTACGAGCAGCCAATCATTAACAGCAGGTACGCCAGCAGAAATAACAGGCTTAACATTAACTATTACGCCACAGTCTGCTAGTAGTAAGTTTTTACTAATGGCAGTGTGGAATGGTGAAGGAAGTAACTCACAGTATGCAAATGCGTTAGCCTTTGGCTTTAAGCGAGATTCTTCATATATTGGCAATCCCGCAGCAGATGGATCTAGAACAATAGGGCGTGGGGTATTGTCTCAGGGCTGGCATGACGCAAACGCCGATTCAACAATGGATTCATGGACAGGGCAGTATTTAGATTCCCCTAATACTACAAGCGCTATTACTTATAAGGTGTTTATAACAACAGACTATACACAAACGCTATACAACAATAGAACGGTAGTCGATGGCAATGTGACAGCCTATGAACGCACAACATCATCATTAATTATTTTGGAGTTTGTATAATGCAACACGAAGCTATTTATAATTTATACCCTAATGTTACTGCTATTTTAGATACAGAAGATGGATTACAGATTCTCGAAGGTAGCGAAGAAATAACAGATTCAATTGACTTTGAAGCAGTGCAAGAGCTATGCGACGAGCTACAGGCAGAAGCAGACCTTAACGCGCTGAAAGCTGAACGCAATAAGCGCATTGCCGAGACGGATTGGTGGGCTTTAACTGACAAAGTAATGACTGTAGATCAAAAAGATTATCGCCGCGCGTTGCGCGATATTACAGAAAATTACAATTCTATTAACAACGTTGTTTGGCCTGAAAAGCCATAGGGGGAAAGTATGACTTTAGCAAGAGATTTAGCAGACTCGGCAACAAAAGCAAACTACCTTGATAATGTAACGGCTGACATACAAACATCTATCACTGCTAATACAACGTTAGCCAATACAAAGTCAAAAGTTATTTTTCATAGCGTTGATGTTACGACGACTAGCAGTCAATCATTAACAGCAAACACGCCAGCAGAAATAACAGGTTTGACTTTAACCATTACTCCGCAGTCGGCTAGTAGTAAGTTTTTGTTAATGGGTGCATGGAATGGTGAAGGCTCTTCTACATATTCCCACGAAACAGCTTTTGGATTTAAGCGTGACTCTTCTTATATTGGCAATCCGGCAGCGGCTGGCGCTAGGCCGATAGGGCGCGGAATGTTGGCGCAAGGTTACTGGACGGGAAACGCCGATTCAACAATGGACTCATGGACGGGGCAGTATTTAGATTCGCCTAATACCACAAGCGCTATTACTTATAAGGTGTTTATAACTGTAAACAATACACAAACGCTATACAACAATAGAACGGTAGGTGATATTGACCATACAGGTTCGGAGCGCACATCATCATCCTTGATTGTCGTAGAGCAAGTTTAATTTAAAGACTTTACCATGCTATCCAAGTCGCAAAGGAATGCGTCACACGCTTTTTCGAGTTCTTTAATGTAGCTGTCGTCGCGCACTATTCGCTGAACAAAGTATGATTCCGATGTATTGATGCGCGGGTCGAAAGAAACAAAGTCGCACCATTGTCGATCCATTACCCACATCTGGCCTTGCACTTGCGCCATGTGACCTGATGGCATTTTGCCTGATAAGTAGGTTTCTATTTGCGTTTTAGTGTTGGGGCATTTAAATTCTACAAGCCCGTCAACACCCACTAAACCATCCGGCGAGCATCCTACGTTTTTATTTTCAAAATACGCAAACGCTATCTGCTCAACAGTGTTACCGCTCATAAACTCATACATCGACCTTGCTTGCGGTTCTGTTTGTGTGCCCCACTCCATAGCGTCCGAGCTAAAGTGTGGTTGTCTTTCTCCGCTAACAATCTCCGCTGCAATTTCCATCATATATGCGCGTCGGTTTTTTCCCTGCCCCTTTGCCATAACATCCTTAAATCGTGATGCAGTGACAAAACGTAATCTATGGTTTAGCCATTCGTCGCTACTTTGGTCAATGTCATTGATTATTTTCATTTTGCAGCCTTGCCATAACATTATTAAATACATTAGCAGGTAGCTTGTCTAGTGTTTTAACTTTATATGCCGCAGTCACTCGCTTACCTAGATCGTTTAACTCTTGACCTTCTGGGCTGATATCCATGCAATAGGGGGATAGCTCGCTTAGTTGCTCTTTGCTAATTAACGTTTGCTCTTGACTGTTATCGTTACTATCTGCATCCTTTGTATCGTCAATAGCGAATAAACCGTTTAGCGCATACTTTCGTGCATACGATGACGCTGCACCAGTTATTTGCGACTCGTCCATACCTTTCTTGGCAACAGGCTCGCGTGCATATGCGGTTGTGGATTGTAAGCAAATTTCATTATGGTATAGGCCTGCCGTTGCCTCTACATAGATTCTATCACCTACCATTACTATTTTGTCGGACAACGCCACATAGCACTCCACCTCTTTGAGCGGTGCTTTTAACGCCTCAAGTATATCTTCACAATTTCTATATTTGTATTTGCCAAAATTATTGTATTGGCCTTTAGGCGCTTTTAATTCTTGTTGAATATATAGTAGTTTGCTCATTTTTTTTCCCCTTTGCGAAAGCCTTTGTGATCGCCTACGTGATCGCCTTTGTGATCGCCTTCGTGTCTGCCTTTGTGATCGCCTACGTGGTTGCCTTTGTGATCGCCTACGTGATCGCCGTAGTGTTTGCCGTAGTGATCGCCTTTGTGATTGCCTTCGTTATGGCCGTAGTGATCGCCTTCGTGATGGCCGTAGTGATTGCCTTCGTGATGGCCGTAGTGATTGCCTTCGTGTCTGCCGTAGTGATGGCCTTCGTGATAGCCTACGTGATTGCCGTAGTGATAGCCTTCGTGATCGCCTTCGTGATAGCCTTCGTGATTGCCGTAGTGATCGCCGTAGTGATCGCCTTCGTGATGGCCGTAGTGATGGCCTTCGTGTTTGCCTATCAAATCCCCACATAACTTGGTCAAATAAACTTCACAGTTTTCATCGACATCAAAAGATAGATTGTCTTTTATGAACTTAGCTATTAACTCTTCTTTGTTCATTTTTTCCCCCTATGATTTTTATAAATTCTTTGTTGCTCAACTCGCTAAAAGTTTGCGGTCTACCGTCCAACAAGTAAGCGCGATCAATAATCGTTTTTCGGCCTCCAATTGTTTTAACGTAAGGCTCAATAATTTTTGCATTGTCGTTTTTAGTATTCATTTTAATCCCGTTTATGTTTGTTATAAAAAATGCCGCACTGTACTAGCTGCGGCTAATTGCGCCATCATTAGCGCACAGGGGAAATAATTTCTCAACGTACCTTAGCGGTATGCTAAGAGTTTCACCATCACTTAAACTAAACACCGCCGACTTGATGCAATGCGTAGAATCATAAAGCCTATAAACAATCTCGTTTGCGTGAGGGTGATTCACGCAAACCACTCGATAAGGTTTTCTCACTCAATTATTTGTAGCCTGGCTATGCGTAAATTCTTATATTTTTTGCGTAGCTTTTTTACTTTTTCCATCATTAGTTCGAGAGCATCTTTTTTAAAAACCACTTGGTTATCAAAGTGGCCTTTTAAATAAGCGAATTTATCAGCTGCATCCTTATCCCCGAGGATAACGTACAAATCGTCATTACCTGTCAGTGTCATCTAAAGCTCTTCCAATTTACACGCTTTTACTGATTCGCCAACAAAGTAAGCATTTTCAATATCGTCAAACTCTAGCAAATCTATTTGATAATAAGTACCACAATTAATAATTTCTACTTTTGCCGAGTAACCTTCAATAAGGTCACGAATGCTTTGTAGTGTTCCACTGTAAAAACATCCATCAAACTCTACTACGTATTTCATTTTCCACCTGCCTGTTTGTATTTTTGTAAATAATAAACAATAAATTATGCCCTGTCAACATAAAGAACAATAAACGTTGATATATTTCCAATAAGCAAATATAATGAACCAACACTATATGAGGGTACAGCATGTTAAGTTTAGGAAAATCTATTGATATTTACAAAAATGAAAGGGGTGTGTCTCAGAAAGATATTGCGACAGCTACCGGCCTTACGCCTTACACTATATCACGTATGAAGCGTGGCGACGCTGATGTAATGATTTCTTCGGTAGATTTAATAGCGGCGTATTTTAATGTAGACACTGGCGTATTTATTACAAGAGGCAATAAGGCATGATTAACAAAATTAAAAACTGGTCTTACGATAAGCCGACAGAAGAGGGGCTTTATTTAATATGCCGAGGCGACGTAGAAACGGAATACACGGTTAGCTTTGAAAGGCTAGATTTCTTCGAGGGTAGTTTACGCGACGATTCAGGCGTAAAGGTTAGCAGCTATCATAACGATTTTAAATACGCCAAGCTGGAATTTTAGCCATTCATTTTAAGGTAAATTAAAGCGGCTGCTGCGGACTGCAAGGCAAGAAGTAACGGCACGCCAATCTTATTTAGCACTCCTAGAAAGCCTTTTTGCGTAGTGCTAATTTCTTTCACGACTAATCCTATTTGCAATCTAAAATCCGTGTGATCTTCTCGTATCTTTGTAATCTCTATTGCTTGCGCGGCCTGTGCATTTTCAAGTCGTTCAGTAGTTTTAAGCTGCGCCTTTTCCAGTTTCTCCATTGCTTTCTGGTGCGAGTCAAAAGATACAACAACCTCCCCTAGTTTAGCGGTAAGATTGTTTAGTGGTGTTGCAATCTCCGTGTGCATCTCGCTCCGCTGCTTTTCTATCTTCTCGTAAGTGAATTTGCGATGCTCTTCGATCTTGTCGTAGATGTCTTTTATATCTTGTAATGTGGCACTCATACAGAAGCCTTGCTATGGCAATAAAGAGAACTGAAAAACTAGCGCATAGATAAAACAATTCTGCGCGTACATATAACCATTCTATCATATATCACCAAATACACCAGAAGAGCAAGACAGCAAAGCATTATCACACTGTAATGTTCTGCTATAAAATCTTGCCCAATTGTAACACCAAGCTCAACAAGAGTATCTTGAAAAGCAAGATAGGCGTAAAAGAATGAATAAACAATATATGCGTAAACAGATAGGAATGTGGTATTAAGTGTCACGTATGCAAGCAATGAAGATATAACCGCATAACTTATTAGTAAATTATTGTAATAAATAAACTCGTCGTGATTATAGTATGCTGTTATATACTCAAGCAATATAAGAAAACCGGAGGCAATTACAGCCTCCCATTTATTAGTCGCATAAACAGCCATAATAACGACAGAAAAAACAACGATATATAAAGCCATTATTTTATCTTTAACTTAGGACCGTCGTGCGTTTCAATGCTGGCAATGTCTGTATTCTTTTTTTTAGAACTTTTAGACTTGCCTTTTTTTGCAACAGGTCGATCTAGTCGCGTCTTTTTTTTGATTGGTTTTGTTGTTGACATTGCTTACCCTCATTTTTGTTTGTGTGCGTTTACACCGTTGACTCCAAAACTTGCACCTACAATAGCGCCCCATGCTGACGTGATAGGCAAAAACAATTCGCTTAACATGCTCATAGCCTTGCCAGCTCCTTCAACATTGCCAACGCCAAAAGAGGCCGTTAGGACTAAAATCATTGTAGGCACAAGGTATATAGCATACATAATGCAAGCAAATTTTGAAAGGTCGCGGCGCATTTTTCCGTTAGGGTCAAGCGTTTTAACCATTAACGCCTTAGCCTCTGCGCTTTCTAGGTCTGTCTCTATCCACTCAGACGCAATGTTTTCGATAGACTTTGTAATGCCACCAGTAAAAAAATTTAACCAACTCATGTTAAGCTCCTAAGTATTCATCTATAGTGTTTGCTGCTTCGGTAAAGCCAACGCATAATACGGCTTTATTTCCAGCGTTTGAAAGCCTGTCGAGCCACTCATTCTGTGCAACTGTAGCCCTTCCGCCTTCTTTCTTTAGCTCAATATAAAGCCCACCATACTCGCCTTTAGGCAAGGCCATGCATATATCCGGCACGCCTGCTTTTAATCCCTCCGCCTTCATGTATGCGCCCTGCCGAGGAGTTCTCTTGGCCGCGTTTGGTGTAGCGTATGTTAGGCTTTCCGCATACGGGTGTTTCAATTTTAACCATTGCATCAATGAAACTTGTATGTCGTGTTCACTAGCCATAGTAACCAACCTCTTGCCTGACTTCTTCCAATAGTTCTAGCTCGTCACCAAACTTTTTTTCCCATGCCTTGCGTCCAGCGTGGATAGCCTCGCCGTAACCGCCGGTGCGATGATGATGAGGGCATAAAGGAATAACCTCGTAATTACTGGCACGCTGGCCTTTACCTACTCCTTTTGATACATGATGTATCTCTGCTGGGGTATCATAGTATCCAATTTTTCTGCAAGCCCAACAGCCCAAAGCTGCAACTTTATTTCGATGTTCTTTTTCAGCTTTGTTCACGTTATTACAATAGACGTATTTTCAATACCTTCCATAGCATCCATAAACTTAATATAGGTAACGCCGCTATTTAATACCGCCCACTTTCGCTTAATGCAACCAAGCTCGTTGCCCGTTGCAATACAACCGACAACATCATCCATTGTATTGCCTTTGTGGATTTTTATATGCGTCCTATTAGGCACGTTTAATATCTCGTAAGCGTCGTATTTGCCGCGATTGTATCTGCCTAGCTTTACATCATAAACACCTGTAGGAATGCAGGACTTGTACGGTGCATTATCTAACCAAGGTCGTTCGACTGTATAACAAAAAAACTGATCTTTAATATAAAGCTCGCCAAACGTACCCATCTTGCTATTAGCAAATCGCATTAAATGTATCATTGTTTTTTCCTTTGTGTAGGCCATTCGGGGGCAACAACACCAAACTTTTCAGCAAATATTTTAGATATAATAGTAACAATTTTGTCTGGGTCTTTTGTTGTTTGGTCTTTTGTAGAGCTTTTATTTTCAACCGCTGACAAAATAGGCTTGTAAAACATCTCCTTAAACGTATCTTTTGTGTGGTTTATGCTAAAGCCTTCTCGCATAGCGTCGGTAGTTGCCTTGATGTCTATACCTGCCGCATTCAAAATGTCTGCACATTGCTGGCAATAAACATGCAACGAGCTAAATTGCTTGGCGCTTATACCATGAGCAACAGTGTACTTTGTATAACCGTGTTTTGCAAAGTCTTTATCTATTTGCGCCTTTAGTGCTTCCGCGCTTGCCTTGCTATTAACTATCCAAAATTCTGCCATGCTTCCAGCCTCTTATTTTATCGGATAATGTTCGCTACGATATACCAAAAACAGCATAAGCAATAGTGTCCATGCTTATGCCTTCGCTTAATAGCTCCATTGTAAACGCTATATCTTCTCTGGTTAAAACGTAACGGCCCTTTTTAGAACGGTATATCATCGTCAAATTGCCCTTGCGGTTGTTGCGGTTGTTGCGGTTGTTGCGGTTGTTGCTGCCCATCTTCACGCCAGAATACCTTGCAATTACCAAGTATTGCACCGCTATTTTTATCCTCGCCCTGCTTAACGGCTTGGGTAATCATCCCATTGTTACCATATTGATCTGCTTCATTAGGACTAACAAACACGACCGCATCAAGGTAAGTGCCCTTAGCACCAGAAAATAACTTTTTCTTGTCAATCTTTGTTACGTCAATGTTTAGTGATACACCTATTTTGCCCATTGTTTTTTCCTCTTTGACGCAATTAAACACGTCGGTTAGTTTAAGTTGTTAAAATTGTTAAAGTTAATATTTTAAGCTGTAGATATACGTCATAGCGACGCTTTTGTTGCGACGTATAATTACAGTGTTATACGGCTTCAAGTTTCCCGACTTGTTCATTGCTAATCCAGATAGGTGCACCACCGTTGCAAGGGAGTATCAGCGCTCGGTAGAAATTATTTTCCCGCTCTTCCATCAATACATACTGCTTTCCGCAAAAAACTATTTTTTCTGGTATTTTATTCATAGTGCTCATTTTTTATCACCCCATAGTTAATTAGCCGTATAACAACGTAATAGTTCTGACGGCCATACTGCACCGCCCTTCTTGGTTATCTCGTGCCGCAGCACATTAATAGGTTATGCGCCGTCAAACAGCTTCCCGACTAGAATGTTGGGGTCTACTTTGTTTAGCCGCTCTACAAGATCAACAAACTCACGAAGTTCCGCTAGCTTTTCGGGGGCAACCGCTTTAGCGCAGGCGTTTATAGCATTGATAGCTTGGCTTGATTCAGTAACTATGGTTTTTCTCCAGCTCCGCATAGCCTCTATAGATTCTGTCTTTTGGTCAAAAGCAAGTCCCATTGCATCAATAACCTTAATGGCTTCATCTTCAACTGCGTCGCTACTTTCAATTAAGCGATCTCTTAGCTCGTTATTCTGGTTAATACCCTCCTTTAGGGCGCTAAATTCTGCGGCTATAGCTATCTTTTTGTTGCCGCTTAGATCGTCGCCGCTTACCATAGTTAAATTTTTTGTATCTTTCATAATAAATTCCTATTTAGTTTAAGTAGTAAGCGCATAACAACTGGTTGCACTGGAATCACTGCGCTGCGCTTCGTTCTCGCAGTGACCCAAGGGTTATGTGTAGCTCTCGAAAAGAGCAATAATCGCTGCTAAAAAAACAATAGCTCCCATTACCGAAATTTTTAACATTCTAACCTCTTCATTTTGCATTCTTTCCATTTCTTTTTGATTTTTAGCCAACCTAACAACACCAGGTGCAAAAGAAAATACTGGTTTAGGCCATCCATCTTTTTTGTAACAACGATTAAAGACATCCATCTGCACTTGTTTCATGGTCTTCATATGTTTACACTCCTAATAAATTACACATAACAACCGCTTTCAAATCGACGGTTGCTGCCCTGTTTCTTTTTATGCAGCCTACAGCCGCGCTTTAAAGCTATGGTTATAAGGCTTTTTTAATACTCTGAATGCCAATCAACAACAGGCACAAACCAGAAAGCACCGCAGGGAATGCAATATCTGTTAAATGCCCCTGCTCTAACCGCCACAAACAGGAATTAACTAAAAATCCAAGCATAAATATCTGTATATTTTTAACCATTTAATTTTCCTCTTAATTGACAGCCGTATAACAACGGTATTAAAATCGACCTCGTGCCTCGGCGCTTTATGCCAAGGGTTAGCTGTCTTTGATAACGCTATAAGTTTTTTGTTTGCATACAAAATCTATAAATCTTTCAGCACTTTCCAAGTCATAGAATATTCTTCCTCGCCCAACGTTAAACCAAATAAATAAGAAACGTTTTTGTGGCTCATAGGTAACAACGTTATTTAAAGTATTCTCTATTTTAATTATTCTGGTTTTCATAGCTTTTCCTCTTAATAAAAACAGCTAACAATACGCTCTTTCTGAAAATTTCCGCTACGCTGCAATTTCAGCAAAGCTCGTGGCTAGATATTAAGTATCTTTTTTATTTCTTCAATGGGTACAATCACGCTATTTTTATTTGTTTTATAGTTATTAAAGTGCAAATATTTGGGCTTACCCTGTGAGCAAATCTCAGTAATAATATATATCCCAGTATCTACCCTTCTACCATTAACCAACACATCAAAATCTAAACTCATTACCTTTCCCCGTAGTCACGCATAACAACGGCAACCAAGGCCGCTGGGCCCCTTCCTGCTAATTAGCTTGTTGTTATATCTTAACAAATTGCTTTTAATAATAATAATCATTAATAATGATAGGCAATCCAAAAAGTATCACTGAATATTATATTGCTTTGCAAGTGACTCATATCGGCTTTGAGCTAAACGCTTTCGTTGCTTATCCTGATAGCTTAACCTGACTCCGGTTTTTTCGTACTCATTAGCCATTAATATTATCATTCGATCATCCTCCAACATATCCTTAACCTTTTTTGGCATCATTACCAAGCCCGTTTTGTTTACTGTAACGCCTGCCATAACCGATAGCTGTGCAATAGTTTCAGTAAACGAAAGGCCGTTATAACGCTGATAAAACTCAACAAGATCACCACTTGCACCGCACCCAAAGCAGTAAAAAAATTGCTTGTTTTCGTTTACAGTGAATGAAGGGTTTTTTTCATCATGAAAAGGGCAACACGCAGAATAGTTTTTCCCTTGTTTTTTTATTGGTACGTGGCGGTTAATAACATCAATAATGTTTAGCCTGTGCTTTATTTCTTCTATTGTTGACTGGTCTATCACGCGGCGTACCTTCTTTTTATTGCTAAGTGCTTTATGTATCCCATAAATTCCTTGTTAGGTGCTTGTGGTGGTGCCGACTTGTAGCTGTTAGGCCATACACCGGATCGCTCTCTAAACTTGTGAGCCGCCCATCCTGCCTTGTACCCTTTCTGCTTTTCGTAATGTTTTAACATGCCGTAAAACTTTTCTTTATCTTCTCGCGTAGTTTTCTTATGCCATGCCTTAGCATCCACGCTTAACAGTTGCTCTAGCTCTTGGTTGTCTGTTTCTATTTGCTCTTTGATCGGCACTTCATAACCGCACTTATTGCAGCGAATCCCAGCCATTTCTTGATAGCACTGGGGGCATTGCTTAATCTTCGGCTCTTTCTTATCCTTGGTTAGTTCTCGCTCGTTGTATTCTTTTGTTTCGTCGTCCAGCTCTTCGGGCACAATATCTTCAGCGAATCCATGACGCGACACATTGCCAGCATGATCTAGGTATATAGCATTTTCCTTTCCATCGGATGTACGCATAACGCGGCCTGCACGCTGAACGTACTGTATAATCGACTTAGTGGGGTAACAATCAATTAAGCATGAAACTTTTGGCTCGTCGTATCCAGTATTAAGAAGCCGTGAGCATGACAGTATGAGAAAATCCCCTTGGCTATGGCCTTCATAAATATCTGCTTGCTGTTCCGATGTCATATAGCCATCAATATGTACTGCCGGAATGCCTGCTTCATTAAACAAATCCACTAGGTGCTTGGAATGCTTGACGGACGGACTAAACGCAATAGTCATGCGTCCATTGGCTCGCTTGATCCAGTTTTTTATTATGTCGCCAGCTAACTTTTCGTCGTTTTCAACGGCTTCCTTCAAACTAGAATCTAAATAATCGCTACCACCTGTAGATAACTTCTTGGTTTTAACACCCTTTAAACTGGCTTTTCTGCCCCCATAATAATCTACAGGGCATAAGTATCCCTGCTCTAGCAGTTCTCGCGGCTCAATCGGCACAACTAGCTTGCTAAAATAGTTACCCAAACCTGAGCTATATGGCGTAGCTGATAAGCCAAGAAAAGGGACTCCCGTCCACGCTTCCATTTTATCTCGAATAGATTTTCGCAAACTGTGGCATTCATCTACGATAACGAAATCAGCGTGCGGCCATTCGCGCATATTCTCTAGGCTTTGTGCGCTTGCTATTTGTATAGGCTTTTTAGCGTCGTATAGTTCGTGGAAAGACTGAATGACACCAAAGTTTAAGCCCAGCTTACCAAATGCAGTAATACTCTGATTAACCAGCTTAACGCGATCACATATAAAAATGCCTCGCTTCCCAGCATCCTGATACGCTTTTAATAAATACGCGGCGGTCAGCGTCTTACCGTAAGCGCATGGCGCAGCAAGTAAAGTGTTGCGTGCCTTGCCTTCTTGCTTGCTGTCTATCATTGCCTGTTTTATTAGTTGTATTCCGCGTTGCTGGTAGTCTCGCAGCTTCATAGTTGCTCGCCTTTGTGATAGCCGCGATGATCGCCTACGTGATCGCCTTCGTGTCTGCCGTAGTGATCGCCTTTGTGATCGCCTACGTGATTGCCTTCGTGATAGCCTTCGTGATCGCCTTTGTGATCGCCTACGTGGTTGCCTTCGTGATAGCCATAGTGTTTGCCGTAGTGATCGCCTTTGTGACTGCCGCGATGATCGCCGTAGTGATCGCCTTCGTGATGGCCTACGTGGTTGCCGTAGTGATAGCCTTCGTGATCGCCGTAGTGATTGCCTTCGTGATCGCCTTCGTGATAGCCTACGTGATCGCCTTCGTGATGGCCGTAGTGATGGCCTTCGTGTTTGCCTTTGTGACTGCCGCGATGATCGCCGTAGTGATCGCCTTCGTGATAGCCTACGTGGTTGCCGTAGTGATAGCCTTCGTGATCGCCGTAGTGATTGCCTTCGTGATTGCCTTCGTGATCGCCTTCGTGTCTGCCTTTGTGATTGCCTACGTGATGGCCATAGTGTTTGCCGTAGTGATCGCCTTTGTGACTGCCGCGATGATCGCCGTAGTGATCGCCTTCGTGATAGCCTTCGTGTCTGCCTTCGTGATAGCCTTCGTGATCGCCGTAGTGATCGCCTTCGTGATCGCCTTCGTGTCTGCCTTTGTGATTGCCTACGTGATTGCCTTCGTGATGGCCTATCAAATCCCCAACTAACTTGGTCAAATAAACTTCACCGTCCTCATTGACGCCAAAAGATAAATTTCTTTTTACAAACTGTGCTATTAGCTCTTCATGTTTCATAATAAATAACCTTTGTTTATCGTGTGAATTAAAAAGAAGTCTTTTAGTTGTTTTATCACTTATCATTCTTGGCCGCAAAACCGTGAGCATCTTTATCAATCCTCCTTAAAATCTCACTTTCAACTGCTGTAAATATCCTGCTAGTTATATCGCGACTTTTGTATAATCTGTAAAGTTCATCAGTTGTTAAATCTGCAAGGGCTTTTTGAGACTCTAAAATATCTTTTAACACTTCCTGACCCTCAAAATTGCTGGGTTTCAATAAGAACATAATTTTCTCCGCCTTTCTTTAGGACATAGGTACCCCACTATCCACACCATGGTAAGTACCAGCAAGATACTTATTAGGCTTTACTGAATAGCTGATCCACACCACTACATTTTACTGTAGAACTATAATCGGCCTGTTACCGGCTGTGATTACAATCAGGTCGCATAAATGCGCCAATATGTGACCAAGTTGACAGGGGTAGGTCATTGCTTGGATTTTGCTACCTATAAGCTGCTTAGAAAATGAGAGTGTCAATTAAATCCACCGATATTTAAAGCGGAATTACTTTTCCGTCGGTGCTGACTCCAGCTAACGAACGCTCACCATCTAAACAGCCTATTGGCCTAGATATTAGGTTCTCACCTCAGGTCAGTTGCGTTTTTCGGTGTCAACTGTACGTGCATCTAATGAACCGATGCTATAAACGTGGCATATGATTGTTGCAAAAAGTATAAAGAGGAATTATAATTGGTTACATGCTTTGTGAAGCTGTGAACCGTACCTGTTATACTGTTTGCATCAAATCGTGCGATAACACGTTCAAAGCAATATAAGAAGTCTACCCCCCTTCGCTGTAAAAAGCAAGGGGGTTAGTTTTATAGGCGTTCTTGCTCAAAAAAGTTACCAGTAACGTAAGCATCGCAAGGTATATCTGACGCGCCTCCATACATGCCGAACTGGAATTGTTGATCAATGTTACACCATGTCACCTCAGATTCTAGCTCGTCGTCGCCAATAAAATCACCCTCATAAACATCGACACCGTTCAGGCTAATACCTGCAAACTGGCCTATTGAATCCGGATCCACTTTAAAAGTGTTCATATCGTCCTTAATAATTAAAAAATCTGACTCTTGGCCTTCGATAACTATTTCTGCAAAGCCGCCATACTGCCATTTATTTTCGTATGAATCCCAACCTCTAAATACTACAGGTCTCATGCCGCGCCCTCTTCTTGAATGCACCATAATTGCTGGTGCTGTAAACATAATTGCTTCGCTCGTATTTTAACGTGTGAAACGGTTATATGTGCTGTTAGTGCAAGTGCCTCTGCGTATTTATTTTCAATGCAAAGCATCTTAATTCTATCTATTATTTGTTTTTGTGTTAGCTCTTTTTCCATGGTCCTTCTCCGTTTTAAAAATTTATTTTAGCAAACATAAAACTGGGGTTAAAGCAGTGAGCAAAAAACCCATCTTTTGTTTTTAATTTGCCATTCTTATCTTTCATAAAAGACTCTATAGCCAGCGGATCGTTGTTCACGTCCTCGCCCTTACATATCAAGTAAGTACCCTCCTCAACTGGAGGTCGGTATAGCCATTGAGATACTTTTAAAAATTTTTCCATTTTATCCTACATTGTGTCAAGCAACGTCATAACGTCGCGCTTTAGTAAGTATTCGCCTTCTTGTACGGCGCAGCCCTGCAAAACCATTTTAAACAATTGAGGGTTATCTCTGTGCCAGCGTATAAGCGTGTCGTGTCGCTTGTTGCATAGCTCGGCAACTCGCGCCAGGCTTCGCAGTCCCATTTCTTTTGCTTGTTCTGACGGTTTCTTATTCATAAATAGCACCTTTTAATTCGTTTTCAATATCTTCAATTTGATTAACGCAATCTTCTGCGCTTGCACCTAGCCCACAGCGTGGGTCGCCGCTATCTTCTGCTCCATCATAATCTTTATGATAAAACGAGTAATCAAGGCGACGATCACCTATCGGCGGCGGGTCATATTGTATAATATAGCCTTTATACGTCATTTTTTTACTGTAAGCCATTGTGTTACCTTTTTTATAAGTGTTTTTCTATGTGATTTTTAGTATATTCTAGCTGATCGAACGACAATTTTTCATCTACTATTGTATTTACGCGGTACGGCATCACTGTATATTGAACAATGCTTATCCTACCATCCCCAAAAATAATGGTGATCTGGTCGTTATGGTCATCAGGTTTAGCCATGCCGATATTGGTTTTTGTGGGTGAAAGCGGCCATTTCACGATAACTTCATAGTCGCTAAGAAAGCCAAGCGCGTCTTTAAGTTTATCAAGCCTCATTTTCCCACCCATTGTTAGTAGCTATATCAATCGTTGTCTGAATGACTCGCTCTCTCATTGTCTGCCCTAAAAATTCATATTCTAAGACATACTCAAAGCGAACCATTTTTTCTTCACTATTAAATGTGGCTTCATAATCAATGACCGTCTTATCTCTCAAAATCTTTTTGCCGCGTAAATGCTTAAACTTAAACCCTATTGGGTATAAGCGCACACCCATTTCTTTACGTATTTTTTTTAGCGTGTTATTCATGTTAAGCCCCTAGCCTTGTTGTCATAATTCTCACTTTCTTTTATCCACCTGTTTTTGTTTTATGCTTGTCTAGTTTAGTAATTCCTTTATTTCCATAATAAATATCGAAAGTGATATTTTTCCCCTTGGGTCTCAGTGCCTTTATTATAGTGCTATGACTCGGACGCTCAAAGCACAGATTATGGTTATATGAGCAAGAATAATCGCCATTATGATATATTGTGACTTCGCTCCCGCTTTCATAATAAGCATGTATATTGCCATTTTCTAACTGGACTGACTTAAAGTTACTCATTTTATCCACCTGTTTTGTTGTTTTGTCTTTTTACTTAGCAACTTTTATCTAAGCAATGATTGTATTATACATGTGCTATTGGATAATGCAAGGGTATATTTTAAATAAATTGCATAAAACGTGCAAATATTTAAAGTTTGAGCGTGCATAGTGCTTCGTGCTATACTATTCATCATTCAGATATTGAGTATAAGCAGCATGAATGACGATAAAACGATAGAAGATAGCAAAAAAGACGCTATCACAACACGACGCAAGCGCAAGACGTGCGAACTAACGCAAAAAGTAGCTTATCTTGAATACGCTGTTCAGCGATTAGAGAACACACTGATTGACTTATCTGCCAAGTGCGGCGGCATGTATCCGAAAGTTTTGCGTGATAATGAGCTAATAAAATAGAGTAAAAAGCATGGCAAAAACAAGAGCGCAGTTAAATAGAGAAGTAAGAAAAGAGGGTTTACGTGAGCAATTGGCTGAACAGTGTCGACTTCAGCACATTGTTGAAAATCTTAATAAAATAGAAGAGCTAGATGAGACTGATGAGTTCTTTAAAAATAGCCTAGATAAACTGAAAGTATCTAATGAACAGCGCTTACGTTTATTGAACAAATACCTGCCTGATCTCAAATCGCAAGAAATCACGCTGGGCGAGTCTGACGATAGCGACTTAGCACGCATACTGAACGCAGCTAGTAACATTGACTGACTACAGCGCACTAGCAAAACAGCTAAAAGATAGGGAATGGCGTCTTAACAATCTTTATTATATTAAAGATATTAACGCCGTTAAAACCTTGTTCAAGCCAAATCGCGTGCAATTGCAGTTTATGCGTGATATGCACTCAAAAAATATCATATTAAAAGCACGCCAGCTTGGGATGACAACGTTCATTCAGATACTCATGCTAGATGCTTGCTTGTTCAACGATAACTACAACTGCGGCGTGATAGCTCACAATAGAGATGATGCGAGCAAATTCTTCAAAGATAAGATCAAATACGCCTACGACAATCTACCTGAATTTATCAAAAATGCACGTTCTGCTACTCAAGACAGCGCAAGCGACTTAGGGTTTAGCAACGGCTCGTCTATTCGTGTGGGCACGTCGCTACGATCAGGCACTTATCAGTATTTGCATGTTTCAGAATATGGCAAGCTATGCGCTCAATTCCCTGATAGAGCGCTGGAGGTCAAAACTGGTGCGTTAAATACAGTGCATAAGAAGGGCTTCGTGTTCATAGAATCGAC
>VMHT01063484.1_pt1 | contig 18842 bp, 25 predicted proteins | sample 4693611 | NCBI WGS metagenome assembly VMHT01 (sample SAMN12280063, study PRJNA550983) | marine metagenome | isolation source: seawater sampled from same location over 5 years 0.02-0.2 micron viral filtrate | place: USA: collected off the coast of southern California halfway between the port... ...
AACTATTTCTTGTGCACACTTTCTGATGTCTCCGATTGACTTGTCCGTCAATTGCTTTTCGATTGTATTTAAATCCATTTTTCGATCGTTTTTTAATTATTGTTTATTTTTTGTTCGCGATATATAATTGCATGAACTATGTCTGTAATCATTGTTTGTTTATCATCCTCGCTGATATTATAGTCTGCGATATAATCGAACTCTTGAATTATCTCGTTGTATAATTCTTCAACGCGTTCGTCGATTTGATCGTTTTTTAATGTAGTTATAGATGTGAAGCCTCCGTCTGATTCTACTTCTTCTGTTTCTCCAGTTGATATATTTTTAATCGTAATTTTTTCTGGACGAATAGTCAATAGAACTTCTTTGTCTGGGAAGTCTAACCGATAATATTCTTTGTAGAAATAACTTGCGAGTTCATTCTGTGTCATTTTCCAAGTGTATTGAGTACACTGTGTAGTATATTGGTCCGAATCAAGCTTAATTACATTGTCTGAAGACATCCACTCGTGGAATTTTTGGTCGAAATGATCTACAACTACGTGTTCTGGACATCGGCTTTGGCCGACTTGATTGCAAATTGTGCAATTTTTAACTGTTTTTTCCATCTTTTTGATATTACTGTTTGTGATTAATTTGGACTTATAAACACGACTGAGAGTTATTCCCAGTCGTGATAGTGAAACTGTGTTTATTCAGGCATGATTTCCATGATCGTATCTAACCAATATTCAAGATTGTAAACACTTACTTTGTTACCTTTTGTAACTTTATGTTCGTCTTGATATTCGTCTGAGAAAAATTTGGCTTCGTTAACACATATGTGAGTAAGAAAGTCGTCTAAACTTACACCCGTGATTTTCAATTGTGCATTAAATCTGCATTTTCTACTGGCCGCATTTTTGTACGACTTATACTCTTCGTCTGTCATATCTTTCAGATTGCGAGTACTTACTTTCTTACTCTTCCAATGAATATCCGACCATACCTCGAAGGTAGTGTCATACTTCTGTTTGATAGCGGCTGTCCAATCTATATTGTCATCATAAATTGATTTTTCGCCTAACGGCAAATAAAGATTGTGCTTTATGGCAAACTTTTTCGTATTGGTCTTTCTAGACGCAAAGTTCTTACCAGCTCTTTTGTTTGCAAGCTCTTGCTTGATTTCTTCGATTGAAGATTTTTTGATTGTAATTGTAGCCATGATTTCTGTTTGTTTTAATCAATGGTTAATAACTAATTGAACTATCCAATTATCAAGCTCAGACTGTGATATACTGTACTTTAATAATTATAAATAAATATAATAATTAAAATAATAATAAAATCCTTATTTCACAGTATTTTAAAATTATTGTGAGCTTTATATCTGATTAAATTACGATTGTTTGTTTTTATAGTGGTATTATCCCACCTATCTTTATAGCTTAGTAAACTACCTGTAATGATCAAAAAGTGCATAATTTCAGCTGTGAGACGCGCCTGCGATAGCGGAATGTGAGTTATACGGCAACAATAATAAAGAATGTGTGTTCAGATTGCGATAGCGAGGCCTCAGCCGCATCACTATCACCGAATTCACAGTCAAAAAAAAAATAAGCCAAAAAAAAAGGATGCCCGAAGACACCCCTTGATTAAGTACGTATGCTTATTTAACAACATACACAACACATCCGATAATACAGCCTACCGCACAGAGTGCAAGTAGAGCTGTAATTATATATCCGAATAACATTCTAGTGGAATTCGCTTAAGAATTCATAACCGCGTACACTGTAGCTTGATTTGTTAGCCTTGCAGTATTCTGTAGATAAGAACTCCTGCGTTGTTGCAGCGGATGTGTACTTCTTGACAAAGTATTCTAGATTTGTACACTTATCGTCGATGCATTCGGCTGCTTGCAGTACGGCTTTCATGTATGTCTTACGACTTGCTACACTTTTGTATTCGTTGTACTCCGGAGTGCCTTTAGCGGGCATTGAGCCAGACTTAGCTCTTGCAGGTAGCGACCAGTTATAGTCTTCGAATACCGCGATAGTAACATCGCATTTGGCTTTCACATAGTCGGCATAATCTACACCCGCTTTTCTTGCAGCTTTCTTGTAGTTAGTCTTACGACTCGCGCAACTGTTTTTCAGTTTTGTTGCGTTTAGCGTGTTAATAATGATTTGTTTTTTGGATAATTTTACAGTCTTCATAATAATATATTTTGAAGATTAATGATTAGTTAAACAGCTCACGTGTGCTACCCGAAAACTCAGCAGAACATACAATTATATGTTGTTTTGAATTATAAATTAAATATACAAAAATTATTTAAATAAAAAAAATAAATTAATAAAAATATATAAAATATTATAAAATAAATAAATTAATTAAAATTATAATATATTATTGTATATTCCAAATATATATATATCTACATGTAAGATCCGCGATAGTAACTGGGCTCGTATTGGTGGCTGCTCGGCTTAATCACTATCACAAGAGGTACACACGTGAAGGCATACCTCTGTAATTAATTAATCTTCATGTTTTAATCGTATCATTCCGATTTTAAATTCTAGTGTACGTATAACGTGCACGTGCTCTTCAGCATTGTCTGCCTCTCTAAGAGCTTCTTTAAATCTAGCAACTGCTGCATCGATTTCCTTTGCGATAATTTCTTCTTTGAATGTTTTCATAATCTGTTTTTTATTTTAGTTATTTTTATCGTTTACTTCACAGTATAAGCTATAATATACTTGATCGAGTATATCATCCATCTGTTCTATAGATGCCTCTTTACCATGATTATTTTCTATTATCTCTTCTACACGTCCATGCAGAAAAATTACTAAGTCATCAGACAGTTCGGTTAATACTGCTTTTACTTCTTCTTGATTTAATTTAATTGTGTTCATAATCTGTTGTTTTAAAAAGAAGGGGCTTTTAGGCACATCCCCATTAGGTGCGTGATAGTAATCAATTATTTTCCAAATCTATCCTGGAGTTTACCGTCAGGCGTATATCTGTATGAGCATTTGCATTTATTTGCAAACTCTGCATCACGTTCTGCAATCCAATCATACACATCGATGTCTTCAACATGCATATCATCGCCAATACGTTCGCAATGAAACTCGAGTTGATTATTTACATTCTCAATCTCGCCGTGTAACTTTAAGTCTTGTAAGATTAAGTTATCTATAACATCATCATTGCTTTCTTTGAATGCTGTAAGAAGCATTTCAAGTGCGGCGACCTTATCTTCCAAGAGAAGCACTTGTTGCCATGCGTCTTCAGATGTAGCACTCATATGTTTTCTGCTTGATGAGGCATAATCTTCATTACGTCTTATGTCACGGTATATTGATTCGACATCTTCTGCATTGCTAAATACCTGTCTTGATAAGGCTTTAATTAACGCAATCATGATAATACTTAGCACAAATAATGCTACAATTGATAATCCTAATAAATTTTCCATCGTTCTGTTTTTTAGATGGTTAATAAAAATGGGACCTTTTATACACATGTCCCTTAGGTGTGTGATAGTGACTAGTCTAAGATACCATCAAGATGCTTGTAAGCACCGTAGTTGTAGCATCCTTTGTGTTCCGCATTGTATGCATCACTGAAGAACTCGTCAACTGATTTTGCATCGGTGTACTTATCTACAAACGTTTCGAATGTATCACACGTTTCATCGACAATACAGGATAGTTGTATTAGGTGTCGTGTATACGTCTTACGTGATGCAATACGTTTGTAGAGTGCCCATTCAGGTGTTCCCTTTGTAGGTGCAGTACCTGATTTCGCTCTGCCGGGTAAGGAGTACTCAACTGATTCGAATACTTCAAGTGTGATGCCTAGCTTGTCATGTACATATGCTTCATACGTTACACCTGCTTTGATGGCATTCTTTTTATAGTTAGTCTTACGACTCGCTAAAGAATTGTTTGCTCTTTTTAATTTTGCTTGTGCGATTATATCGCTCTTAGATAATTTCATCTTTCTGTTTTTTAGATGATTAATGCGGTCTTTTAAACACATCCCGCTTAGGTGTTGTGATAGCGATTGCTTATTTCTTGAGTTCTCTAAAACACCAAGTATAATAACTATGTTCTTCTGCAAGTACTTCATGTAATGGATAGCCCATTTGACATGCCCAATCTTGGAGTTCTGCTATTTTGTCTAATAGCATCTGGTCAGTTGGATGTAGTCTACCAGTTCTCGCTGTCCATTCATAATACATAGCGCTATTAGGTGCTCCCCAATTATGTAATGGTCTATTAACCTTGTGTATCCGCTTGATGATCAGGGGTATCAATTTTACGTCAGTAATTACACATTTATATACTCTAGCCTTAGGTATATGATACATTAGACTCTCTCTGTCAGGGTATAAATACAATGTCATAACACTAGAGATTGGGTGTCTCTTTACCTCGTAGTATAATGTATTAGCACTACTAGCATAGTGGATTTCAATGTGCCCTACTGACACAGATGGTTGTTGCACTACTGCAATTCTTCGTGCGTCTACTTTCTTGAAAGCTTTCTTAAGACTTTCTAATTTACCATTTAATCTTTCCATCGTTCTGTTTTTTAGATGGTTAGTGAGCTCTGACTTAGTGCCAGGATACTCAGCTGAAGCATTAGACATTGCTAGATAGTTCAGCTATACCTATACGTGGTGGTTTTGTATAGATTATATATAAATATATAAAATTTATATTAATATTAAAAATATTTATAATAAAAATAATAAAATATATAAATAATATATAAAAAAAATAATATTTAATTTATAAATTTTGAAAAAGTATATTATAATATTAATTTTTATAATTATTTTTAATTTTTTTTTTAAAATAAATTTAATTCAGACGCGAAATTACCCCATTTAACTATTTGCAACAACTTTTCAAATACTTGTTAACACTCCGTCGAACTTTGAGCAAGTATACTATATTCTATTAAAAAAAGTATACAGTATACTTAATACGCGTGTGCGCGCGAGGGTGTTGGTATCATTAAAAAAAACGTAAGGCGCAAAACAATTATAAATTTCTATCTTTGATAGAGAAAAGTTAATACAAGATATGAAGCCAATACATAAATTTAACAACGGTCTGGGTGCTACACTATGCAATATCTGCTTAGTGATTATAGAACAGAGGCTTACTGAGAAGATAATGTGTGAGGATTGTGAAAGGAGCGCCAAGGAACTTAAACGAACTATTACAGAAGACTAAACAAATATGGATAATAGAGATGAGACTGTAATAGCATATGCCGGACAGATACTAAATTTGATAAATCTACTCAATGAAAAGTTTCCTTCTTTTACGGCAGCATATTCTTTTCAAGTACTAATGGATGACGCATCATATCTGCAAGGTGCAACAGTCAGCGAATTTGCGACCGGGTCCGACATCGGCGACCTAATGGTGCTCATGCAAGAAGCTTACAGTAAAAAAAATCCCGATGGGATTGAGTTCGAGATGGACTTGGCTCAAATGCTCGAAGATTTAAAAACAGATTTAGATGGCGAACCGGGCGGAGACGCATAAACGCGATAAGTTTCTCTGGAAGCAAGATAGAGACAATTACCTAAAGTGGTTCGGAAGATTAAAGCGGACCCTCGCAATGCAAAAAAATATCAGACCATCTGATATAGAAATTTTGCTTCATATATACGATATTAGTTATTTCTCATTACAGGACCTTTTGGGGTGCGGGATTGTATCTACTATCCAAACTTTAACGCAGGTTGTACAGCGGCTTAAAAAGGCTGATCTATTGAATGTTTACGAGCCAGCTAAGAAGCGCATTGGAAAACCTGGTACATACAGAATATCTCAAAAGGGTAAATTTCTAGTTACAAGACTTTACAGAATATTAGCAGGGGAGGAAGAGTGGCCTGCCGAATAATTTTTATTATATTTGTAGAATAATATAAAAATAAATAATATGTCAGTATACTTATCAAAAGGCGTACACTCATTCGGTGAAGCCGAAACCGTAGTAGGAACCGCTGAAAAAACTAGTGGCACTAATCCACCTTGGGTAGGTGTAACTTTCCACCATGTAAACCCGTTAACAACTTTTACTTTAGACGGTGAAGCCGCGGCTGCTACTTACTATGCGGGAACTACTGTGTATGGAGAAATTACGGCTATAACAGGAGGAGAAAATAGGGTTTATACTTTATACAAAGCAAAAGTAGACCACTAAGATATGGCTAGTTTAAATACAGATGTTGCAACGGAGTTAAATATAACTGCGCGTAGAAACGATACTTTTAAAATGCTCCTTACGGTAAAAGATGAATCCGGGGCTATATTAGCAATGGATCAAAATCGTGATTCTACAATTCCGATATATCAGGCTAAAATGACTATTGCTACTGAATCCGGGGACGAAGTGTTAAATCTGTATTCTAATGTTTGGGACGATGTTGTTATAGGCGCGGCTGGAAATACACCAAATGCAATCCCTACGGCATCTACGGTAGGACATTACTCTGGAACTTCTGCAAATAATGCGGGGGAAACGGTAGGTACATCCGCTATTTTTTTAAAGGGACAAATACAAGCTTCTCCTAATTCAGGACAGGTTACAGTTCAAGCTCCTTTTGACTACATGGCATTTCAGTCTGGTACATATAAATACGACTTTCAAATAAGAAACAAAGCGACTTCGACCGCTATAGCTGTTTTTACAACATGGCTGACAGGGACGTTTACATTGAATGCGGATATAACACAAGTATAAAGTGAGCGTAAGTGTACAAATAGCGCCTACTACACCTATTCAAGAGGTAAATATATCGACCACCGCGTCGGCACCCGCTATTGTACCAGTCTCGGCTTCTTCAGACTTTATGGAGCCATCTCCTAATAATCTATATGAATACACCGCCGCGGGTCAGGCTTCTCCTACAGACGTAGTTTCGGCTACTGCGATAGCGAGTTTATCTAATATAGGCGTTTCTGCTGGGTTGCAGGTAAACGTAGGTATTGCACCTTCGAGTCCTTTCCAAAATGAAATGCAGGGTTTTAAATCTTTATACAAAAGCTTTAATAATTCACCTAACGGTTTTGTACACGGACAACCGTGTTATTTTAAAGTAGAAGCTAATGTAGCTTATGGCTGCAATCTTGAGTCGGTTAATATATCTGATGCTGAATACGGTAAATCGCAGCTATTTATATTTTTAGCCTTTAATGATTCAAATCTCTATGTAATGCGTAAAGGTTACTTTGATTATCCTGTAGACTCTGCCTTTATAGACGGATGGGTTCCAGGGCGTACATTATATATAGCAAGTAATAATAAATTAACAACCACGCCTACATTCTCATCGGGAGCCTATGTAAGAAGCGTAGGATTTTGTGTACCTAACACAGATGGGGTATATAGGGTTTGGTTTGAATCAGATAATACATTTGTAAAAAAATCTTAATAATTAAAACATGGCAATAAAATATCCAAGCATTACGCCCGCGAGTACAAACGCTTCGCCTAATGCACACCATTTAGCTGTAAAGCTACCAACTCAAAGTGGAGACGTTGGTTTTGATACATTTACTTTAGACTACTCAGGCGGCAGACAAGTGGCTTACACAGTAGTTATAGTCCAAAATGCTGTAGCGGAATCTACCACATCAGTATTAAATGTAAACCACATAACATTATCTCAAGAGGCTATAGACTTAGGGTTTTCATTAGACCCACAAGACTCTAGCGGTAATTTAGAAATGGGGGCAAGTGTTACACTTAACGGGATTACAGCAGCTCCAACTGACGGGGTTAATTTAATTAGACCTATATCGGCTTTAACAAACTTTGATGCAACTACGGTAGATGAAGGCAACCCAGTGTTCGACAACGCAACTCATTGTTTAGTACTACCTGCTTTAACTCAGGCTAATGGAACAGCTCACTCTGGTGTGAATTCCCAAGCATTAAAATCTCCAGATGCAGATAAAGCTTCTTTAAGCAGCATATCAAGCAATGCAACGTTAGGTACTTATAGAGTAATACCTTTATATCTTACAGGGCAAATAGAAGATTCTTCTAATCCATTGAATCAAAATGAATATGCTGCCTTTGTTTTAAGGTATGCACCGGGAGCTGCACAAGAACCGTCTGATATATCTTCAGCAACACTAAGCATCGAAACATCTGCTGGAGATGTAACTTTAGGTTTATCTGCTCAAGCGTCAAATATATTTGCTCCTACTTACTCGTATTTAAAAGCTTCATATGCAGGGGGACTTTTGGTAGGACAAGAACCTGTTAGTAAAGTTTCTGGAGATACGTTAAACTTAGGGTTATTTCCTGTGGGTACAGATGTTAGTTTTAGTCAAGGTTCTGGACCAAGCGACCCCTCTGTACCGGGTGTTATGGATCACTTTTTAAAAGTTATAGACGGTAGTCCTCAAATAGGTAATGCAGTTTTTAATTTACCTAGTTTATATAGCGTAGAAGCTGCAACCATAGAAGGTGCTACCGCTTTTAATTTTTTAACAGGCTTTCTTTTTAATTCGCTTCCTGTAAAGCCTTGGGTTGATAATAACGGAGAGCCTATTGATGCAAATGATAATTTAGGTAGTTCTGCATGGTATTTAAATATAAGACCAAAAACTACTAGTAATTTTCAAGGTTTATATCCATCTACACAATTACACGGAGGGGCAACTCATAGCTCGCCTTTTGATTTTACAAAAGCAGAAGCCACGTGTGCGGCTCAGGTAAATTTTACTTTTACTGACACAGAGGCTGCTGCTGAAAATGCTACATTTAACCATAATTTTATAATAAAAGGAGGTTTTTATTATCAACTATCTATAGAATTTACTCAGAGCGCCGTATCGGTTAATAACTCGGTGGATGAAGGAACATTATCTCGTAGAAGAGCTAAAAGAACTCTTGCTCAAGCAGGGACTAATGCGGAAGCCCAAGGAACTATGTTCGGCGGTGATACTTTTAACATGAAGATAATAATGAATTACCAAAATTATAGTGGATCTGCATATTCTACCGCTTCCGTAAATTTTAGTAATGATTTTCCTTTATTAGGTGGTACTTATACAGACACAAGCGGAACAGATGTAATATACCCTATAAACTATAAACCAAATACGAATAATGTAGCAAGCGTAGATGTTTCCGTTGATACTCCATGGGACACAAGTGGTATATTAAATGAAAAGCAAGATTTTGTAATTGAGGTGCCGGTTAGAGCTAAAACAATTCAATACAATGATATATATAGTAACCCGTTTGGCACATTGATTCCATATAATGCAGCAACAGACCCTTATTATTTTTTTACTACAACATTAGGGGCATACTTAACTACACCTGAAACAGACCAAGCTGGAGGCCGACAAAATGATGGTAGCTTTGAGGCTGAATTAATTATTGATGGTGAAGAAGATGGATTTATTAACAAATTAGGTTCTTATTCCAAAAGCTATTATGCTTCTTTCTTCCCTGCTCAAGCTAAAATACGGCCGTTTGCTAAGCCTTCAACTAGCCCTGAAGGTACTTTTACAATGACGTCTATAGCTAACTACTTCTCAACACAAAGAGAGATTTATACGAATTCGGGACCAACAAATTATATCCCTAGAACAGGAGAAGCTACTTCTGATGGTCACCCTTTAAAAGAAGACGGTTCTGGTACATTTAATGACGTAAGCGGCTGGTTTAAAGCAGCATCTGCTACAGCAGTTGCAAATACTCCAGCGGCTTTCCTAGCTATAGATGGTAGTGGTGTAACACAAAGTAGTATAAATTATGATGCTGGCGCAAATTTAAATGAAGTATATTTTTCAGGAAGAAACGGAGCTAATAGGTTTCATGTCTTTAATGGTAATACTGAAGTATATAAAACAAATCCTTCAATGTCTACTTTAGATGGAGCTACAGGCAGTTTCGGGTATAGATTTAGCCCTTTTAATGGAATATTAGAAAAAGCGGCCAAATATGATTCGACTGATCAAAACTGGTATGCAGATGTAGATTTAAAATTTGACAATATAGGAGATGAGGAAACTATACTTTATAAAGTAGACGTAGGTCCATCTAATTTAGTTGATATATCCGGAGCGGCTGCTAAACCATCTGGTGCTGCTACACCTACTTATGCTATAAGAACAGTATTTGAAGGCACAACATATTCAGCTACACCGTCAGCTTTCTATAGTTTTAACACAGATACAGGTTCTGCAAGCTATACAAATATTTCAGATATAGTCACTAGAGCTTCATTCAGTCCTTCATCTAGCCATAGTGTTGCTGCCTTTGCTGCATTAAAGCCTAAGCGAATAAGAAGCGGAGACACTGTTAATGGAAGCTATAAGCAGTGCAATATTATGACTCAGAATGCAAATCACCCTAGTGGCCAATATAAAAGTCACGTAGGAGGGTATACTAAGGTTAGATTTAAAGTAGAAAATAATTCCAATTCCTCTGGTGATTATTACGCAATGGTAACCTTACAGTCTATAGATAATAGTTTTGATAATAACATGAAATGGGACAGCACAGACAATAGATTTAAATCAATGAGTAGTATAAATGATGGTACTTTTAAAATTAGCATACACAGATACATACTTAAATTCTCAGTTGAACAAAATTCTGTTTTATCTGTTACCGATTTAGATACTGCTACAGCTGTTAATAGTGTAGACACTATTCAATTTGGTAATATTACAGTTGGATAAATAAATGCAAAACATAACATATACATCTGATACTGGGATTTTTTACTCTGGAAGAAAAGTAACTTTAAGAGTAACTAATCCGGGTTCAGGTGTGTTAGTTATAAGTAAGTTTTATGTCGAGAACATAATAGACGATATAGAAAAAAGCAGTAATAAAAAGTTTGTATTTTTTTTAAATAGTAGTATAATTTTAAATACCTCAGGTGCTTATATAGAACCTGCAAATTATACTATACCATATCAGCAAAATTTTATAAATCCACCGTTTAACTATCAATCAACCCCTTATAATTCTTCCGCTGAAATAAATATACCTGGGAATAGCTTTTTTGATTTTAATATTTATTTTGTTCCTTTTGTTAATGGATTTTTTAATGGGAAATGTTTAATTAAAGAGTCAACGGGCGCTTCTTTTATTATAAATTTAAAAGGATCAAGGGTAGCTAACATCGAAAATGTAGATACGATTTCTTTTGAAACTGAAATAGAGCTTGTGAATGGTTTAGGACAACTTGAAATAACTGACATAATTTAATGAGTGTTAAAATAACAGATATTGATACGTACGTAGAGGACGAGAACAAACCTATAATATCTACGTCTGTAATACCTTTTCCTAATATTGTATATCAAGGACCTGTTGCTGAAGTTCATGAAATAAAAATTAAGCACGGATGGAACATAATTTCAACGTTTTTAAATTCCAGCAGCTTAGATTTTACGTCTATAGCTAGTCTAATTAATAATTTTAATACAACACAAAACGGAGGTGTAGCTTTAACTTATTCAGATTATAATAACCCCAACCCTGATAAACCTTATATATTAATTGCTAAAGACTATCAAGGTAACGCATTTTTACCCGAATTTAATTTTGACGGTATTGGAAATTTTGTAGACGGACAAGGCTACCAGCTTAAAATGATACACCCTGACGGGTTTGGAGCAGAAGAAACATTAACTTTGCAAGGGACAAGACAAGAATATGATAATGCAGGTTTATTACAAAACTTAACTTTTAGTTTGCCAGCTGGATGGTCTATTATAGCAATGCCTTTATATTATCAAGCAGACGCAGTTGTAATTTTTGAAGAGTTAGTCAGAGACAATAAGGTAATAATTTTGAAAGATAATAATGGTCTTGCATATTTACCCGAGTATGGTTATAACGGTATGGGTAATATGAAAGCAGGGCAAGGCTATCAAGTAAAATTAACAGAGGCTTCTGATATTACTTTTCGGCCTTCAGCAGTTAGAGGTATGGTAATAGTACCTAGCATTAGACAAGATCTTCCTGCTGTTGAAATTTCGGCTCCACCTATAAATACACCTGAAGAAACAGAGTCTACATTTAATATTTATATTAACCCTAATATTTTAAGAACATTTTTTAACAGTTTTGGCATAGATATTCAAATACAAGAAATACAACAAAATATATTAAATGAGTATTTAGAAGTTATACTAAGCGAGCCTGAACTTTATATAATTTATAAAAAACAAGGCACTGTAGGGATATTCGAATATTTGCCAACTTTAATTGCTAATGAACTTTTATTTTCTCAATATACAAGTGAGGTAAGAGACGCAATTATAATTATGCACACAACATATTTAAATATTTTATTTGGAACAGAATCTGTAAACTTTAAAAAAGATGCTCTTATTATAGAAAGGCCTTTTTTATTAGAGGTAAGAGATTCGAGTAATAATGTTATAGGGTACTCCGATGTAATACAAAGACAAACAGGACCTTTGCCTCAATTTCAAGACTACCTTGATGTATCAATACCAGTAGGTTTTACAAGCGCGACAACATGTAGCTTCTTTTTATATGATGAATTTGCTCAACAACATTTTCCCCTTAAAACAGATCCTGCCGCTATAACCTCGGAAGTTAATGGTATTTTTATTTTAAATAGTTTATCTTTACAAAATGGAGTAGAATACAAAAAAGATTAATAATGAGTTTAATAAAAATAATTTCAAAAAAAATAAAGTTAGCTGTTACAAATAAAATTACTAATGTTAATGCTAGCAGCAAAATAAATATAAAAATAAAATAATGGCATCAGTAAGCGCGGATATAGCTAAACCAATAGATATTACTATACGAAGAAACGATTCTTTTTATTTAAAAGTAGTTGTTACAAATGACGATGGAACTGTTTATGATTTATTAAAAGATGATAATTCAACTCCTTTTGATTGCCAGCTAATAGTTTACAGTTCAGATAACAATCCAATACTAGGATTTTCAAATGACACTGAAGACGCTACTTATTTTGTCGACTCTTCTATAACGGTAACGCCTTCTACGGCTACAATTGTTATAGATGCTGCAGCAAGTTACATTACTATAAAAAAAGGTTCTTATAAATACAAATTAGTAGTTACAGGCAATACAGAAGTAAATACATTAATGATTGGTAAAATTAAAGTTATTGATATTTAATGAGCCAAGAAATCAATATATCATTAGTATCAAAAGAAACCCCTACGGTTAATCTTTCAACAACTGCCTCAGGTGACGTTCAAGCAACAGTAGGAGATACTACTCCTATCGTGTCTTTTATTGCCACAGGAGAGAAGGGAGCCACGGGAGCTACAGGCTCAGCTTCAATTACCGATGGTAGTATAACTAATGCAAAACTTGCTTCGAGTTCTGTATCGAGCTCTAAATTAGCTTCTGCATCAGTTTCATCAAGTAAGCTACGTGAAAATGCGGTAACCACTACAAAAATAGCAGATCATGCGGTAACAGCAGGTAAAATTGCATTAGGTTCTTTAACCGAAGCTTTAATAGATATATTTGAAGACGGCGCTATAAAGCCGGGCAAATTAAAACCGGGCAGTTTATTAGAAGAAAACTTTGCAATACAGTCTGTTGGTACAAATGTAATTAAAAACGAGTCTGTAACAGCGGGTAAGCTTGCTAATGGAATTATAGAAACTATTAAAATCGTAGACAATGCTGTTACAACAGCTAAAATAGCTACGGATGCAGTTACAGGAAACGAAATACAAAACAGTGTAACTTTAAACGGTACTGTTACTTTAAATCATTTAGACTTAAGTGGTAGTAGCCCCGCAGTTATAAAAGGACCAGATGCAGATGCTCTTCATATAAAGACTAATACTGTCGTAAACTTTTTAAATACGTCAGACACTATCGTAGCTTCAGTCGACCAGCAAGGTAATTTAACATTATCAGGGACTGTAGATGGTATTGATTTAGCTGTTGCAGTACCTTTGAATACTGCTAAAGTAGGAATTACTCCAGACCAGGCGAATGCTATTATAGCTAATACTATTAAAACAGGTATTACAACCGAGCAGGCTTCTGCTATAACTGCTAATACAAATAAGACTGGTATAACTACATCACAAGCATCAGCTATTACAGCTAATACAGCTAAGACAGGAATTACAACTAGTCAAGCTAACGCAATTACCGCGAACACTGCTAAGCCAGACTTAACAGTTGATGGTGCAGGTACAGTACATTCTAACAACTATACAGACACTGTATACACTCATCCTACTAGTCACCCCATATCTTTGATAACAGGCTTGCAAACAGCTTTAAATGCAAAGCAAGACTCTATAGGGAGCGAAGACTTAACAATACAGCAGACAGACGGTTTGCAAGATGCGTTAGACGCAAAAGTAGATGACAGCCAGGTACTTACAAACGTGCCAGCAAATGCAGTTTTCACTGACACTGTTTACACACACCCTGCAAACCATGCTATATCAGTTATTACAGGCTTACAAGCTGCTCTTGATGGTAAGGTTGACGACAGTCAAGTTCTTACTAATGTACCTGCTAACGCTGTGTTTACAGATACTAACACTACATACAGCGTACAAGACGGTGAACTATCTCAAAACAACTTTACAAATGCAGACCATACTAAGCTAAATAACATTGAAGCAAATGCTACAGCTGACCAAACACAAGCTGAAATTAATGCGTTAGGAATTACTGCTACAGGTATAGCAGGCCCTACTGATGGAGATGTTCTTATCTCTACAGACGGTAGCATTAGTGTTGTATTGGATAATGATAATGACGAAAGTAATCAGTATTTTGAAGTTAGAAATAGTGCTACAGGAGTTGTATTTCTTGTAAATGAAAATGGTAACTTAACTTTAGATGGCACAGTAGATGGTAGAGATGTAGCAGCAGACGGAACTAAATTAGACGGAATTGAAAATGGTGCAACTGCTGACCAAACAAATGTTACAGGCTCTTCAGGTTCTTGTACAGGAAATGCAGCCACAGCTACAGCACTAGAAACAGCAAGAAATATAGGTGGTGTTAGCTTTAATGGAACTGCAAGTATAAATTTACCTGGCGTAAACATAACAGGTAGTGAAGATACTTCAGGAAATGCAGCTACTGCAACTGCTTTAGAGAGTTCAATTAATATTGGAGGTGTAAGTTTTGATGGTACAGCTAGTATTGATTTACCTGGAGTTAATGAAACAGGAGACCAAGATACAAGTGGTAACGCAGCAACTGCTACAGCCCTGACAACTGGTAATAAAAATATAACTGGTACTTTAGGTGTAACAGAACTGATAACTTCAAAACAAAGACACTTAATGAGATGTGGTTTTTCTGGTAACGCATCAAGAATGTATCTTCCATTTAATTATGGTGGTACTTTTGAAAGCACCTCTACTTCTGGTTACTCTGAATATGGTGCAGTTATAATGCCTTGTGATGGTTATGTAGAGTCTGTAATAATAAGGTCAGAGCAGGCTTGTGGAAATTCTAGAGTCACAATTCTTGTTGCTAGCAATGGAACAGAAGTGCCAACGCTATCTCCAAGTTCTTTTGTCTCACCTTTAGTTAATATGGCTGCAGATGATACTTCATATAAATTTACAGGGTTTGTTGCTCAAGGCGGTACATCTAATAGCTTTAGTGCAGGTGATGTAATTATGATAGCCTTTGACCCTACAAGTTCATCATACGACACTACAGCAACAGCAGTATTAGTTTTAGATTGGAATAATCAATTATAACAACATGGCAACAATAAATACAGACATAGCACAAAAGATAGACCTTGTTATTAGAGAAAATAACAGTGCAAGTATAAATTTAAGTATAAAAGACAGCAATTCTAATGCATTTGATCTAACTGGGTATACTGTAAAGTTAAATGTTTATAACGGTAATGAAACTTTATTTGATCATACAAGTACAGGCTCGGGCTCTACTATTTCTTTTTCAACGCCAGCTAATGGTTTAGTCTCTATATTTTTAACAAGTGCGGAAACTTCTATGTTGCCAGGAAGCTATAAGTATAGAATAATATTAGAAAAAGGAACTAGCGTAAAAACTTGGATGTACGGGAAGTTTAAAGTAAACGAAAATTAAAATGGCTAAAACAAAACGTAAAAAATCAAAAAAAACTAAGCCTTTACATGATGCTTGTTATCATTCGGTAAAAGCTAGGTATAAAGTATTCCCAAGCGCTTATGCGTCAGGAGCTATTGCTAAATGTAGAAAGAATAAAAAATAAGTTATGGCTGTAAGGAAAACTAAAGCCGGATTAAATTTAAAAAGGTGGTTTAAAGAAAAATGGCGCACTCCCAGGGGTAAAAAAGGATATGAGAAAGGAGAGAATACTTTTCGGCCCACTAAAAGGATTAGTAAAAATACACCTTTAACTTGGAGCGAACTCACACCGGCAGAAAAAAGAAAGGCCCAAAAAGAAAAAAATACTAAAGGTAGAGTATCAAGATATAGAAGAAAAAAGAAAGTAAGATCAAAGCGTAAAAAGAAATAATCATGAAAACAAGTATTAAATCAGGTAATTTTAGAGCTACAAAAAAAGGAGCTGGAATGACTGCAAAAGGTGTAAAAGCTTATCGCAAAGCTAACCCTGGAAGTAAACTTAAAACGGCTGTAACAGGTAGTGTAAAAAAAGGTAGTAAGTCTGCTAAACGTAGAAAATCTTTTTGTTCGCGTATGTGCGGGATGAAAAGAAAAAACACCGGAGGTAAAGCTAAACGTAATCCTAATTCAAGAATTAATCAATCACTTAAGAGATGGAGATGCAGATGTGGAGGCTAATTTTATTTTTTAGTTTAATACCGATTAGTTGCGTAGCTCAATTAAACCTTTTAAGATTTGCTACGTTCTATGCTAGTTATACTACTAACACTCCACAAATAGGAGCCCCTAGTTTTATGGTTCAAGGTACAGAGCCTGACAATCCTTACGACTTTGTACCCAACTTTGTAGATGGGGAGTTAATAGAACTTACACCGCAATACGCGCCTAACGTTATTTTTACATTAGGTATCCGTAAGATAGCAAGATTCGACTATCAAATTAAACAAAACAATTTTTATACAGGTAACGAACATCAAGCAACTGACTACGCTACAATATCTAACGCACCTGGACTTGAGTATCTATTCCAATATTCTTTTGTAAGAAACAATGGATTAGAAATAGCTCAACAAGAATACAATGTAAGATACATATCTAACATGTATACAGCTAAAGCTAACTATGTTAATAACGAATTAATAGATTTAAAGTATTCTTTGGGCGAGGTTAGGTTACGCAAAAGTTTTGGTGGATTAGACTTTACTTTTGGCGTAGCCCATCGTTCTCATCCTGTTTATGGATTTAATCCTATTGAGGATGTAGACATGGAGTGGGAAGATTTTGCTATAAGCCAAAACTATTTTAGATTTAACGATGGTGTTTGGTTAAGATTTGATGAAGACGCTGGAGAAATAGAGTGGTTAGCTTCTAGTGATAACGAGTTTTACAAGTATCATTTTGGAGAACTAGTTACTGAATACAATGAAAGCGTGTTAAAAGATATAGGACTTCAGCAAGAAGTATCTGCAGTTTTAGGATTAGATTACTATTTGTATAGAGATACTTATTGGCTGCATGCTTGGGGTTCTTTATACCCCGCTCACAGAGGTTTAACAGAGTTTTCTTATGAAAGAGTTAACGCACAATCAGAATGGGATACAGGTTTAATATTTGGCGTTAATTTTAACAGACATTTTAGTATATTTGTAGAAGGTAAGCATTTAAAGTTTTGGGGCGTACCTTCGTACGAATTAAAGACCGGTATAAATTATTTAATATTCTAAGCTATGGCAAAAGAACTTAGTGAAGACACAGCAGTACAGATTAGTTTAAAAACTTTAGGGGGAATAGGAGTTCTTATATTTGCCTTAGTTGGCATGTGGTTTACGCTTCAAGCAGATATAGCAGAAGCTAAACTGTTGCCTGAACCACAAGACCCAGAGATAACTCGTATGGAGTTTGACATGAAAGATCAGTTAATTCGTCAAACTATTATGTCTACACAGGAAGATGTAAAAGAGATTAAGGACGACTTAAAGGCTATTAAAGAAAAGTTATATGAATAAATTATTAATTTTATCTTTGCTGCCAATAACTATTGTAGCTCAAGAGTTTGTTAATTCTAGCTCATTTGAGTCTAAGACTGCAAAAGGAACAGTAGTAATTGAGTTCTGGGCTGAGTGGAACGCAGGTAATCAAGTTGATTTTTTACCATCGTTAAAAGATTGCGAGTCATACAGGTTATGTATAGTTAAAGGAGCTGATGTTCAAAAAAAGTATAAAGTAACAGCTATACCTACAGTTATAATATTTGACAATGGTGTAGAACAAGAAAGGTTTAATCCTAATATAATGATGCAGCTTGTTGCAACTAAAAAGAAAGTACAGAAATCAATAGACAACATAACCTTAAGTAAATTTCAGTAATGAACAAATTAAAATTAAACCTAAAAAGATTTCACAGATCAAGCATTGCATATATAATGTTTTGGTTTCTTATGGTAGCTATGTATATAGTAGGTTTTATATTTTTATCTTTTAATTCTACAGCTCAAAACTTTGATAACTATAAAAAGATTGTAGTTACAGAGTCAGATATGATGGATGGTATGTTTTGGTCTGTAGGTAATTGTGCCTTAGATACAGTAATATTTAACGGTACTACTACAGTAGACCAAATTGTTTATTTACCTAAACAATACAGAGTATTAATGCGTGACTTTAATGGTGACGCTTGGGGTGGTGCTGTTATGTATATA
>VMHT01138015.1_pt1 | contig 18842 bp, 32 predicted proteins | sample 4693611 | NCBI WGS metagenome assembly VMHT01 (sample SAMN12280063, study PRJNA550983) | marine metagenome | isolation source: seawater sampled from same location over 5 years 0.02-0.2 micron viral filtrate | place: USA: collected off the coast of southern California halfway between the port... ...
CGAAACTTTTGGTGCATCTACTTCAATTGTTTCTTCATTAACACCAGATGTGTCTATTTCAACTTCTGGATTTTTTTCTTGTATGTCTGCCATTTAGTCCTCCTAGTAATGGTGCAAAATATCATTCGGGTCTTTAATTGTTGCAATGACTTCATCATCATTCAACACTCTTACTTCACCGCCATCTATTTTGAATCTTGAACCTGAATACCTACTAAAAATAATCCATTCATTTAGTTTGCACCAAGGTCCGTTTGTGAATTTATCTTTATCGTGATAACAAAGATCTCCCATTTTTAATACTAGACCACACACTGTAGTCATTTGTATTGTTTCTTGTGTAGTATCAGATAACCACAAACCACCTTTGGTTTTTTTAGGGCCAGCATAAGGCAGAACTAAAATTCTATAACCAGTTGGTGTTGGTAGACTATCTAATGTTGATTTATCGATCTTTTTAGGATCTAGGACTGTTTCTATTTCTTCTTTAGCTTTGTAAGCATTTAGAAGAGCATCAGTCCGTTTCGGTATCTCCGTGGACTTGTTCATCATCGTACTCCGTTGTTGTCAGCAGGTCTTTAAGATCCTGTTGCAGATCTTCTAATGATCTGATTTGACCCCTAACATATTGTAGTTTCTCAATGGTGTCAACACTATATATAGCGTGTGACTTAAGTCGAGCTAAACGTTTTTTAACTCTATGCTGTACGAGAGATATTGTATCTATGTCCATTATTTTCTTTTTAATGAAATTTTACTTTTTCCTTGTTTCAATAATTGAAAACTAAATTCATTTACTATTATTTTTAATACTGCATCCATGTCATAATAAGGATAATCATCAAAAATAAACACCGAACCTGGTTTAGATCTTTTTCCAAAAAAAATTGCTTCATTAATAACATCAACAGTTTTGTGTGGTCCGTCAAAATGAACTAAATCATAAGTATTTATAATTTCTTTTTTTTCTCTGTAAATAGGTACACCATCATGAAAACTTTTCATAAATTCATCATCATCTAATTGGTACAATGTAAAATTTTCAAAGTTTAAGTCTCTTAATAAATCAACTTTCATACTATTTGTATAATTACAAACAATTGAAGGTCGGTCATCAAAATGTGGGTAAGATATATTACCGTAAGGATCTATACCAATGTGCCAGTGTTTTTTATGTTTAAGGTTTTCAAGGATTAACTTAGAACCTAGTCCCTGCCTCACACCTATCTCTACTGTAAATAAATTATCTGATGTTAAGGATTCACAGGCTTCTATTAATATTTCGTATTCTTTACTATCGCCACCTATCATAATTTGAATTGTTGAAGAACTTGTATTTTTTCTTCCGCTTCAGCTATTTTGGTAATCAATTTATCTATTTCATCAAGATGTTGTGGATGCTCCCCAATCGCAACAGGTTTTTCTAAATATATTTGAATAGTTGCATCAGCTTCAGATATTTGAGCATTATATCTGTCTTCTAGAGCTTGTAGTAATGCTGATCTTAGACTCATACCGAATCTATATATTATTTAGTTTTTTTGTAAACTAAAAAACGCCTTTAAAATTTGTGCCCTTTATTGCAGCCCCGGCACCTCTACAATACCCACCTTCTTTCATTCTAGGAACATCTCTATTAATCATTGCATTTTCTCTTGCATCTTCATATGTTTCTACAACTGCAGGGTTTCCTCTTTTTTCAGGTTTTTTTTTAACCGTTGGTTTATTTGCGTATTTTCTAGTATCGTCACCTTTTTTTCTAACTGGCATTATATTTTTCCTTGTTTCTTTAATTTTTTTATATCACCTTTTGTAAGACCTGTTAAGTCTACCTTAGGTTTTACTGATTTAATATCAGGTGCTACTTTAGATAGGTTCCAAGGTCTAAATAATTTTTTTATCCATTTCCACATTTTATGTCCTTACGTTAGATGGTTTTGGCCCTGCATTACTTGCCATTCTTTTTCTGGCTACAGCAGATGCCTTTTGCGACTTTGACATCGCTGTGGCTTTTGCAAGTGGTACGCACTTCGGATACTTCCGGCTTGAACCACTGGCAGATTTTCTTCCACACTCTTGAAACTTGCCACCTTTTTTCTTTGCTCCAATATCTACCCATTTTTCTTTAAACCATTCGTTAAGTCCACCTGTTTTCATAGCAGGTACACAGTTCGGAACTGTTCGGTTCCCTTTTTTCTTCATTCCTTTTTGAACGTAACCTTCCCAACAAGAACCCTTCTTGTACATTATTTTACGCCTTGAAAGTTAAGTCCTCTTATGGCTGCACCACCGCCTCTTACTAATTTAACTGTGCTTAAACTTTTTGCTTGTCCTGCGTGTGTTTTAGATGCCTTTTTTAAACCTTTAATAACTTTATTAATTTTTATTTCAGCACCTTTGTTGGCTGCTGTATATTTTAATTTACCTTTTTCACCATATTCAGAATATGGATTTTGTTTTTTTCTTAAATATTCATTTCTATCTTTACCACCTGGTGTTGGTTTCTTTTTTGTTTTTTTTGGAGTTTCTGCATGTAGTCCTTTATTAGCTTTTTTAGGTCCCCAATCTTTTCTTTTTACTCCTGATGGATCTTTTGCTTTACCAGCACATATTTTTGATGCATATGCGTTAGCGTAAGCTGATGGATAAACTTTAAATTTTCTTTTTGCAGCTGATTTGCCTCTAGCACATAATTTTGTCATATTTTTTGCATCCCTGGATTAGTTGATAATATATTTTTATTTGCTCTAGGTCTAGCTACTGAATCTTTGCTTCTTTTACGAAGTTGAGCTATAGCCGATTCTTTTAATGCTCTTTCTTTTCTTAATTTTTGTAAATCTCTTTCTAGGTTCATTTTTTATCCTTATTCATTCCGCCTCTGAAAATTTGAGTTCCCTTTATACCATAGATACTTGCCACGACAAGGATCCATAAATTTGTGAACCAGCCCGGAAGCTGCGAAAACATTTCGAAGAACAATTTTACCTTGTCCATCGCTCCTGGATCGTCACTTATAACAGCCCAACTCAGAACAGCTATTGGCGCTGACAAAATTATCAAAACTGCCTCGTCCTTCCAGTCTGAATTTCTTGATTCTAAAAGTTTTCCTTGGTAAGCTTCCTCACCTTGAGCCATCTTTCTTGCGTGCATCATTTGTGCATCCGCCATAAGCATCTTTGTCTCTTGACGCTTCTTGAAGATGTGCGTACCGGCTTGTGCCGCCAATTTTATCGCGCTTATCCACATAATATTTATCCTGTCTTCTTATACACATGAATTCTATCATTTTATCTATGATCAAGAAAGCCCTGTATCCGTTCTGTCTCCATACCCAAGTTTGTTTATGATGTTTTTGGCGTTTTTTACAAAAAGTTAGGTTTCCTCCAAACATATCTGAAAATTTTTTTAAGCTGTCATAGTCCGACATCTCCACTTTACACGCAAATTCTTTTCTTCTGTTTACTCCCTTTGACCAAATGCCAAAGCTGCCTTCTCCATCAAATACTCCAGACAAAAAAATTAATTTAGACTGTACTGGAAGACTTTCGTATGAGTTTTTTGGTGTACTTTTTAACACTTTTAAACTTCTTTTCGGTTAGCCCTTGTGGGTTTGGCCCTCTTTTAGGTGGTGGACCAGAAGATACACCTCCACTCAATGAATTATTTCTTCTTTGAGTCAATTTTTTCTCTCGCTACTTCTAAACGTTCGTCTGATTGTTGGTCTTGCGTTGCAAGTCTATCATAATCAAAATCAAGTCTGTCTGCTGCTCTTTGATTTTCTTGATCTGCTCTAAATTTAGTCTCTTCAGCTTTTCTTTGAAGATCCATGGCTCTTAAATCAATTTCTTGTTGTTTAATTTTAATTAAAGGGTCTTCTTTATTCTGATTTGCATTTTCAGTTTGTACTAACTCTTGAGTTATTTGTGCTGCAACCTTCGCAACCTCTGCTTCAAACATAATTTCAAACTGTTGAGGGTCTTGTTGAGCCATTTGTGTCATTTCAGGATTTTCCATCATCATTTGTTTAACTTGTGCTTTAGCTTTAAATGAAATGTGATCAGAAATGTGTGATTGTAATAACGCATATACCTGAGGATTAATCTGTACCATTCTTGATGCCATAAACGCCATGTGTGCAGCGATATGAGCATCGTGATCTTGAAATTCAAACGCTGTAAGCAATTTCATTTGAAGCGCACGTGCATTTTCTTTTGCAGGATCTAGTGGTTCTGGTTGTTTTGGTGGTGGCTTTAGAATTTGATCTATAGTTTTAGTTCCAAGTGCTTCATAAACACGTCTATATGCTTCGTGTAGGTTGTGCATCTGTGGGTTTGATTGTGCAATTTGTAATTGTGCTTGTGCAAGTGTTACTCTTTGAGCCATAGACATAATATTTGGATCTGCAACAGGTAGAATATCTACTCTGTTATCAAAATCTGTTTGTTTTATTTGTCTTGGTCCACCGTAAACATCGTAAGGATATTCTGGTGGTAAATATTCTCCACAAATTCTTGCTAAGATTTTAAATTCTAGTCTCATTGCGTAGTAACATCTTTTATGAACACCACTCATAACACGTGATCCTCTTTCCATCAGCGCCATAGTAGTTCCAACAGCTCTGTTTTGTGTATCATTACCAACACTAGAGTCTGTAATCGCAGCAAACTTTTGCCCTGCTTGTACTACAAAGCCCATTAAGTTGTATAAAGTTGGTGACGGTTCTGTAAATGGTAAATTAAAAAACTGATCTCTAATGTTTCCACCAGGTGCATCTACATCTCTAAACTCTCCTGGTTGAATTGGTTGGTCATCATCTCTAACTCTGATACCACGTGATTTAAATCCTGCTGGTAAATTTTTTAAAGTACCTGCATCAATCAATTGTCTTAACGATTGAGTTGCAGCTTGTGATAAACCACCAATCATATGTGTTAAACCAAAACCATAAAAACCTAATCCAGGTAAAAATTTGTAATGTACAAAATATTCTACTCTTGCATAACCTAAATCATTTGGTCTGTAATTTCTATAAATAGATAAAACCTCTCCACTTCCTTCATCAATAGTGACAATGTATGGAATTTTAATTTTCTTAGCCTTGTCATCAAAATCTTCGTAGTCATCTAAATTTAAATCTACGTGCATCTCAAGAATTGTATTTAAGTAATCTGAACCTGTGCCCTTAACACCCTCTAGTTCATTTAATTTTTTCTGTACTGAATCTGGTTCTGTACTGCTGTCTATTAATTCTATGTCTCTATAAAAACCTGCAGCCATTTTTTTTGTAACTTCATTCTGTGTCATCTTAATTACATGAGTTATTCTTTCACAATCTTTTAAATCAGATGCGTAGTAAGGAACTACTAGATCTTCTGCTGGAATAAATTTAGATACAGGTCTATCTAACATTGCATCGTAATAAATTTTCTTAAATGTAGAACCAGATAGTGGTAGATAAAATAACATCTGATCCATGTCAGTTGTGTAATCTTCCATCTCCTCCATCAGCAGGTAATTCATATAATCTTTAACTCTATCTGCTTGTTGTTCGGTAGCCGGTGTTTGTAAGCCTATAACTTGTGTTCGGACTGGCCCATCAGATGGAACAAGTTCCTTATATGCTTGTGCTTGGAATTGTGTAACAGACTCAGCTAACAATGGATGCGTGACACCGGAAGCACCTTTAAATGGTTTTGTTACTTCCTGATACTTGGTTCCTAATAAATCTAAACCTTTGATATAAGCATCTTCCCATTCTTTTCTGGATGTTTTATCTTTTTTGTATTCTTCAATAAGCTCCATGGCCATGTCCTTAAGCTCTTGCTCGTCCATGTCTTCTGCCAAGTTTGCATTAAAATCGTCTTGAGGTCTTTCCTCAACAACCTCTTCTTCGCCTTCAACTTCTACGTCAATTGGAAGACCCTCAGGTTGCTCAACTACTTCTTCTGCTAACTCTTCTGTTACTTTTTCTACTGCCATGATTAATTGTACCTTATTGGTTTAAACATATCCACCACAAGTCCGCCTTTGGACTTGTACGTTTTTTGTGTATTTCTCATTAGTGGAACCACTTTAATCGCATATGCATCAAAATACAAGCGTGGATCTCCTTCTGGAATATTCTTAGTTCCTTTTTCAGGATTCATACCAGCATTACTGTGGTAATCACTTTTAATTTCTTTTCCTTTTAATGGGTGGTCTGATGGATATTTAAATTTATCATTACTAACATTTTTATAAGGTTTTTTTGGATCCGATAAAGATATCTTTGTTGGCCCTGCCTTTGATCCATAGAACCTTGCATTCTTAGACATTACATCGGGAAGCACTGCTTTACCTTTTTTACCAATACCTTTACCATTAGCGTAACCATAAAATCTTTCATTACCTGCTTTGTATCCTTGCCTGAAACTTACTTTGTCAAACGGGGCAACTGCTATGTAATCAACATTCTCACGTGCAGCCTTCTGCATTAAATATTTAACAGCGTGGTCTCCATAAGAATCCGCTTCAACCATAGGAAAGTAATCTTTAACGGTACCATCTCCATAACCTTCTCTTTTAGAACTTAATCTTTGTAATTTTGTATTAATATCTTTCATAGAGGCACTGATTGAGTTAACTCTACCAAACTCATTTCTAGCAACAGCCTCATCTAAATCTTTAAGCATTTTACCACGTTGACCTACAAGTAAATTTAATTCTATCTCAGCGTTAAAAGGATTAAGTCTACGTTCTCCTGATAGTTGTGCAGCTTTAGTCATACTTTTTGCAATACTCTGGTTTACATCAGATTGTATTTCATTAATCATAAATACTTTTTTACCATCAGGTGTGAACCTTGTATCAAATCTAATATGATAAATATTATTTACATCTCCAATCTCATCTGTAAAGTGTCCCCCTGCATTTCTAAGTTTTGAGTTTGTTGTAATATCTTCTGGTAAAGTAAAAATAGTTTCTCTGTAATCTTTACCACCTTGTAATGTGTAATTAGATTCATTTCCGTATCTAGTCTTTGTAGCTTGCATTGGTCCAACTTTGTTATTGATATCACCAATAACTTTGTTCAGTGTTTTTTTTTCATCGACAGCTACCATTCCAGATTTTGTTAAATTTTTTAATGTATCATTTATATCTCTTAGCGATCCTCTACTTGGAACACCACTATCAGCTTTTAAATAGTATTGCAGTTGATCTAATTCATATTTTACAGCATCGTTATCTTTGTATTTAACTTGTAAATCTCTAACAGTATTTCTTGCATTTTTAGCAGAAACATCAAATGCTTCTTGTGCACCTTTGTTAACACCAAGCTCTATTGGTTTTAATCTATTGATAGGGTTTAGTTTGATCATAGCTCCAACTTCATTAGCATCAAGCTTTAAACCAAATTTCTTTGCTGCATATAAGAGGCCACCTGTTAGGTCTCCCATGTCATTAAATACTGCTAAATTGGAATCAAATAATTCTTCTTTGGATACACTAACTTCTCTACCGGCAAAGGGACCTGAATCGTATTTAAATCTTTTCTGTTCACGAACAGTTTTAGTTGCAGGTTTGCCAAATATTTTAAAGTTTACTTTTCTAGTAGATGTTAAATGGTCTAGCCACTCATCTGCAGTGTACTTGGACCTACCCATTCTCATAGCCCAGTCATATGTTGATGAACCAAAAGCAGGTGCTATGTCATCACCCATCTGTAGGGGTTTTGTTTTCTTTAAAACTACTGGTGGGTTTTTTAATTCTTGTGTAACTAATTCTTTAGCCTGTGCCTGTGAAGGTTTAGGTGTATAAGTTATTTGTCTTGTTTGTTCTCCGGTGGTCGGTGTTGCTGAAGGTTTCTTCGCCTTAAGTAATTCCTTACCAGCTTTTAGTAATGCCTTTAGGGACATTGTCCCTCCTATGTAATTTTAGTAGGTCTTGTTCTACCTAGTTTACAACCACGTGCTTTGACCATTGTACCTGATCTATAACCCATAGGTCTTTGCATCATGCCACCACTCATTCTGGAACTTAATGTTTTTTTTAGTTCATCTCTGTTTTTTACCTTTACTGTTTTAATAGTTGTATTTTGTTTAGCTGGTCCTTCTGGAACACCGAACTGAACAACTAAAGCTGGTCTTTCTTTTCTTTCCTTTGGTGTTTGTGATAGTCCTGCTTGTGTTTTTCTTGCTTGCATTGCTCTGGGTCCTGCTTCAATTGCAAGTTTACCTGATTGTGTTCTTCTTACTTGCCTTGCTCTGCCTGCTTTTCCCATTTTACTCATAGGTCCTGTTCCTGGTTTTGTTCCATCTTTATAACCCATAGGTCTTGGCATCATCATGCCACCCATATTTTTTTTAACTGAAATATCTCCGTAATCACCTTTTTGAAAATCTCTTTTTTTCTTTCCTGGTTTAATAATTTTTTTAATCCCTTTTGCAACAGCAGTAACGGGGTTTAAAGTAGAAGCTATACTTAAAGCAGTTCCAGCAATTTTTTTCTTAAACTCTGTGTGTCTTGCTTTTCTACCTTCCATGTATCTTTCTTTTCTCATGGGTTGGTTGTGTTTATTTCCGCTTGATAAATAAGATCTTAAACCTTCTTTACTTCTTGCTAGTTTAATATTTTTTTCAGCTTTTTTTCTATCTTGTTTAGATCTAAAACCACTAGATGGTCCACCTGTAGTATAACCCATAGGTCTTTGCATCATGCCACCACCCATTTTTTTCTTAACATCTTTTTTCTTATTCATTTTAGATTTTAAGTATTGAGATGCAGCGACTCCTGCAGTACCAACACCTAAAGCTATTTTACCAATTCTACTTGCCCTTGCTGCTTTCTTAGCAGCAGCCATAGCAGTTTGTCTTTTATTAAATTTTTCTGAAGTTTCTGCTGGTCTATAACCTATAGATTCTCTAAGAGCTTCCATAGAAGTAAACTTACCTGTAGCTTTGTTAATTTTTCCTGCGTCTACCATTTTTGCTTTATCGGAAAATTTCATTCCCTTCATAGTAGTAGAACCCACGCTTGTAGATTTACCGGCTAAAGGAATTCTTGTAACTGATTTACCAACTCTAGCTTTTATCATCTTACCATGTTTAGCTGTTTTTATTGTACCATCATCAATAGCTTTTTGTAAAAGCTTTGGAAGCATTCCACTCATGCCTTTTCCTGAGGAAGCCATATTAGAATTATCTGAACTTGCAGATTTTTTCTTACCCATAAATTTTGAAATAAGTTTAGTAGCCATTGTACCTAAATTTGCTTTCATGACTTTACCTGGTTGAACCTTCTCATCTTGAAGACCCATGCCTCTGCCTTTTGCTTTCTCAGATCTTAACACAGCAAAATCTTTTGCATCAATTTTATTTGGTGGTGGAGCTTTGGCTGCAATCTTTGCTTGGCCAACAGACATACCTTTGTTAGCAGTTGCCACATTTAATTTTTTAGTTTTACCTTCGTAATCAGATTTTTTATATTCTTTAGAATCAGTAATTTTTTTTAATTCTTTTTGAGATTTAAGTTTTCCGTGACGAATATTACCTTTTGTGCTTGATGATTCCATAAAAAATTCTCCTAATAATATTTATATTCTTTTTCTACTTTAATTTGGTCATCATCCCAATCATCAGAATATGTTGAAACAAATCCACCTTGTCGATATCTTAACACAGCTTGGGTCATAGAATCAACATAGTCATCATACTGACCATTAGGAAACGCTGCACACTCCTCAATTACTTCCTGTGCCCAGTGTTCATCAACAGGTGCCCACACCATACCAGACTCAAATACAGGTGCGCAAGAGTTTATTCTAGTATGTTTGTCTCTTCCTCTAGCAGGAACATAGTCTACTACAGGTATACCTGCTCTACGAAGTTCATGTATTAATGGTGTACCACTAGCTTTTGCTTCAATAATAACAGTTTCCGGTTCCCAGTAATGATATTGCTCTAATGCAACATTTTTAAGATCTGGGAAATCATACCTACCCTTTTGAGCATCTAATAATATAATTGCTTTCTCATAACCTTCTACAGGTTCAAATACCCCCCAGGTGGTAATAGCAGAATAGTCAGCAGTTTCTTTTTTAGAAAATGCAGTATCATAAGATTGTATGACATGTAGTAACTTTGGTAAATTTTCTTTATCGTAATCTTGCCACCATTCCCTTTTTATTATTGCACCCTCTTCTGAGGTTGGGTCCTGCATGTATTGTGCATTCCAATTTTTTGATGAGATTGAGGCTTTCACAGAATCTAAATCTTCTTTACCCCAATACTCAGGCCACACCGGTTTATCATCCGGCATGATTGCAGGAAAGGAAATTACTTCCCATTGATCTGCTTTAGTACCACTCTGAGCCTTAACCAACCTTCCTGTAAGATCGTCAGTAGCCCAGCGAGTCATTACAACTAAAATTCTTCCTCCTGGTTGTAAACGCTGTCTGGGTCCTGAACTGTACCATTCATAAGCACGTTCCATCGCTGTATCGGACAAGGAATCTTGTTCCGTATGTGGATCGTCAATAATAAGCAAATCGGCCCCTCGACCTGTGATAGATCCGCCAACACCCGCTGCAAAGTATTCACCACCATGATTGGTTTCCCACCTGCCTTTTGCTTTACTGTCTTCTCGAAGTGTTACACTTCCAAAAATTTCTTTATACTCTCTAGTGTTCATTAAGTTACGAACTTTGCTACCGAACCTTGAAGCAAGTTCAGCGTTGTGTGATACCTGCATAATTTTTTTCTTTGGATACTTACCAATATACCAAGCAGGGAATAAATAAGATGCAAATTCAGATTTAGTATGACGTGGTGGCATATTTATTATGAGCCTCTTTGCATCACCATCTGCAATATTTTGAAAAGACTCAGCAATAATTTGATGGTGCCCGTATTTCTTTGGGTTCTTTGTTTTACGATAGATAAAGTCTTGCCAAACAGACTCTGCAAAAATTAAAAAATTATCCTGACAGAGCTTGATCCACTCTAATTGTTTTTTTAGAATTATATCTTTTAATTCTTCTTCAGTTAAGTTTTCTATTTTCATCTCGTTTGGGACCCTAGTGTATCTATATAACCTACTTTGTAAACCCTTTCGCCTCAAAAAACCTAGCCCTAGAACGTGAAACCCTGAACAGCAAATTTTAAAAACGATTTTAAGATTGATTGTGAGCCTTCATATAGGTGTAGGATAGATACAACAACGGCGTCAGTTAAGACGCCGTTGGTTCGTGTTAGTTATTCGTTAGGGTGTAAGGTCTGTACAAGTGTACTGAACTTTTTGAGTATGTTCATCTTGAACTCATCAACAACAGCATTGCCAACGTTCTCAAGTATATGCTTCTCACATTCGCCCATCAACAGTTGGAACATGATCTCATAGTTCAACTGTTTCTTAGTTCCATTGTCCACCACCATGTCAGCAAGTGATGTAGGTGCATTAGAGTTTAACTTCTCACTCAATACATTAGCTATGTTTATCAAATCATTATTGGGCATTTGATACCTCGCCTGGCTCTTGTAGTCCATTAATGTCACCAATAGCTTTATACTCTGCATACATTATTTCTTTTTGGTGAGCATTCCATAAATCTAAATGTGATAATTTAAATTTATCTTTATCAAAAGATTTTCTTTTTCTGTTAATCTTTTGCAATCCAAAACTATTGCCATGTTCGTCTTGGACAATAATTAAGTTTTGGTTGGTTCTATCAAATAGATTAACAACATGTTCTTTCATGCTATCTAACTCTTTGTTAAGTCTATTTGCTTTCAGCTTTAGTGTTGCATAAGCTAGGACTACTTTTTTTTCGTCTTGCTTTAGCTTTTTTGCGTTTTGCATTTTTACCTCTTTGTTAAGTTATGTATTTTTATAAATACCCTCTCTTTATATATCTTATTAAATCTTATGCAAACGTTTATTTATCTTTTTTTTAATTAAGTTTAGCAGGTCTATCATTAGTAGAACTATCATTATTATCCTCTAGCATATTAATTAGTCTTTTTATTTTTTCGGTGAAAAGTTTTTCCCGTGCCGTCCCCAGCTGTTGTTTAGTTTTAACTTCTTTCTTATTTCCACCACGAGAACGAGACGAGGCGACATTGTCGCCTCGCATATTATAACTATCATCTACCTCGCCCTTTTGCATTAGCTTGGTAAATTTATCTTTAGCCATTACCAACTACACCAATACTCAACGACCTTTTTCTCATTGATAGCCTGCTCACAGAATTTAAGAAACTTGATATCTTGTTCCTTGTACTCTTTGACGCTTTCCTCTTGGAACTGTTGTCCCCAAAAAAAACCATCTGTTGCAGGGTAGTCTTTGAAGTCATTTGATATAGCTTCTGCTAAATCTTTAACAACTTCTTCGGTCATATAACAAGGTGCTTCACAATCTCCGTTAAAACCTAGATGACCTAAATCTCCTTCATGTGTATGACTTGTGTTTTGTTCATTCCATTTGGTAGCCATGAACTGCTGAAGTCTTGCGTGTTTTCTCCAGACAAAAATATTCTCCTGATCATCATTATCATCAGAGTAATATTTCTTCCAATCTATTGGCTCACCTCTTAAGTGTGCGTGTTGATCTAATCCCATAACTTTTCTCCTTTGTTGGTTAAAGTTATGTCTTATCGTGTCCTATGCACTAGTGCAAGTATTATCTTTTAGAACCATTCTAAACTAGAAACCCTAACGCACATTACCCACAGGAGTGTCCTGCGTAGCGTGCCAAACTTCCTAGACTGGTGTAGCGCAGGGCTATCCACTTAAAGGAACGAGACGAGACGGGATCAAAGAACTCCAACGAGCGACAGGATCAGGACTCCAGTGCCAGCTAATGTTAGTCCAGGAAACATAAACAAAAGACAAAGCCAAACGACAACGAAGGTCATGTGGCAGCTCCCGCTGCAGGTTTCTCTTCCAGCAGCTCCTGGGCCCGGACCTCTACTGCCCACCAAACGAGGTCGTTCGTAAAGTTCTGTAACGAGCCTGGATCATTAGTTACATGTTGCAAAAACTCACCGTTCTTCAGGCCGTTGTCATCGGCCTGGTCCCCGACCAGCTGCCAGATCTCCTCCTGATGCTGCTCATGAAACGCTGTAGTCTCTGCGTAATACGTAAGCCCCGACACTCCGCCTGAACAGCCGTGCTTCGCAATGTCTGCAATTAATCCTATATCCTGCTTTTCGTACTCAGCGAGGCATTCCTTAATGCTTGGCATCAAGAACCATTCTTGTAGTTCATCCATAATTCTCCTTTGGTTAGTCGCGCCTTCTATATAAGACACGATGGGATACCTGTCAAGAGCTATCTTTGATCTTTTTTAATCTTTCCTCGAAAATCCATTTCTTTTCCTCTGGCATTTCCCTTATCATCTGAGCTACCAGCTCCTGAAGACTGCTTACCTGCTGCGCCAGCTCCCCAACTCTTTTGTTATAAGAACGAGCTTTGTTCTCTGTTCGAACGAGATCGAGGGCGTCAAAATCTATCGCCATGTTTTCCTCCTTTGTTTAGTCTGACCATACGACATCATGGGATCGAGGTCAAGCAAAAGTTTCTCCTGAACAGGTCGGGCTCCTGAAGCTCCAGCTGCAGGTCTCGGGCTTTGGCCTTAAACGAGAACGAGAACGAGGTTTTTCATTACCTGAAACGAGATCCTGCTGCAGGTCCCCAGGCCACTGATCAAACAAAGAGGGAAAAGATCAGTGGCCAGGGCACGAGAACGAGAGCTACGCTGCATCAGGACAGGATCCCAGCTCCGTTAGCATCCTGCGCTGGACCAGTGGCCATTGTAACGGGAACGAGAACGAGGCAAACGGCACGAGGGAACGAGGATCAGTGAAAACGGACACCGGTCTGTACAGTTTAAGGGTTCTCTTCAAAGGGGTCTCTCCCAAGATAATAATTTTACCACCAGCCAATATATATTTGTTAATCCAAACAATCTGCCATTTATTTAGCTTCGGATAACTTAATGAATCTGATTTTAATTCTATCCAAAAAACTTCGTTACTCATGACTGCGTGGATATCTGGAATACCGTTGATTGTACTAGATTCTATGCGAGTTAAGAAGCAATCAGTCAACCCTTTTTTTACCTTCTGCCATAGCCTAGTTTCCCCATTTTTATTAGACATGATTAAGTAAGTTTTATAATTTAATTTTCCTAATTGATTTGATAACTGCTGTTGGGATAATAGTTGTTGCACCAATATTGTCAAACGTTGGTTTATCTTTAGACTTAATGTAATCACTAAATATTCTTGTAATACCATTTTTTTGACTAAGTAAGTAACCTTTTGATACGCATACAGGTAACTGCTCTTTGCTTAAATCTTTTGTGCTACTCCAGCCAGCATCACCTTCGATATCAAGCCATTCTATTTCTACAAATGGATAATCATCAATTACATTACCGAGATTTTTAAAATCAAAGTTTAATATTTTAGATTGTTGTCTCTTTTTTTTAATCATCAATTTCTACCTTAATTTTACCAACTGAAGTAATAATAGTGGAGTTGTGTACTTGATTGAAAACATCCAACCATTCTGACCAACTAGCTTTCTTCAATTGTTGTAACGTCTTCGGACTCAACTTTAATCGTTTTGGCGTTATGACCATCGATCTTGTTTGATAATTCCTCAAGCTTTTTTTCAAGTTGCTCACGTGACATACCCTCCAGACCACTAACAGTTACTTCTTTTCTATCAACATAAGCACCAGCCAATTGACCAGATCTATACTCAGCATTAATAGCAGCAGCGAATTGTTTTTCTTTCTCTGCTTTGTCAGCAATTCTCTCTAACCTTTTATATCTTCTAAGGTTGTCACTTGTATATTTTTTTACTTCTCTTTCAAACAACTTATCAAAGTAGTTCGCAATATGAGGACTGTGTTTTCTAGATAACATTCTAGATGCAACAGAGCCATAATCTTTTTCATTAGTACACACATAACCTGCACGTTTTAATGCTTCGGCTTGTGTAATCGAACCCCAATCAGCAACATAGATTTCCACAAACATTTTTTGTTTTGGAGTTAAATCTAATTCAGTCCTTAATGATTTCTTTTTGAGTCCACCAGGCATATTATTTTAATTTATTTAAATCTCTTATAATCATTCGTCTTTTACTTTTAATTAAATGAGGACTATTTATATGAAAAGTTTTAAATGGAATTTTAGATTGTATCTCTCTTCTTATACCAGACTTTACATCGCTTTTAGCAGTCGATCTCGACACGTTACTATCTTTTACAATATCAGAAGTTTTTTTACCTCCTGATTTTCTATAAGCTTTGTAAGCAGTTTTTATACCTGCTGTAAGTAAATCAGTAACTAATTTTTTAACCATAATTTTCTACTATATAGATATTTCAGAGTAATGACTAGTTCCTAATAACCAAATGTTTGCGTTCCAGCAAGAGTGGTGTATCCAAGATACACCATAGATACACCATAGATACACCACTAAAATTGATTAAAACTATTAGTACAATTGACTAATAGAACATTAGATACACCAGATACACCTCTTTTACCCCCTGAGCACTTTTCTTTTTCAATCACTCTAGATAATCTATATAGTAGAAATTTCCCATTGCCCGGTAGCCGTTATTCTGGTACAGTTCAGCTGTGTTCATTCACAATTATTGGTTAATTACTTCTGGAGGTTTTTTGAGGAATTGCTCCCTATGCTTTCCTCCAGGAGTCAAACACATTCGACCCCCATGACTAGCTTTCTAACCGTTTTAAATTTTCTTTTAATATTAATTTCTTAATAATTCTTCTCTGCTCCTTAGTCCCACATTCTCGATACCTCTTATATAAATCTCTATATTTTATCCAGGATATCTGCAATTTAGTAAAAAAAATTTTACCATTATCTACCATCTTCATGTACTCACCTCGTACAAATTCAGGATCCATGTTAGCACCCCAACAGATGTCTTGAAATTCTATACTATTACTTACAAACCATTTATGAGAATCATGCTTATAATAAGTCTCTTTTTTAAAACCGGATGGATTAACAGCGTCCTCCAACGCTTGAACCAATATAGCTTGAAACAATCGCTGTTCTGCAAAAGCTTTAGGTTTTACAATTTCTAGGCTCAATTTAATGCCCAAAAATTTGAGTAAGCTGGGAGCACAAGTCATAGGCTTTCTTCTTATCCATTAAAAAGGTTTTAGATTTTTTATTTTTTATAACCCTAATAGATTTTTTTTCGTACACTTTGAAATACAAATTCCACATGCGCTCAAGGTAGTTCATCTTGTCCTCACCTGTCATGAGGTCCAATAATATAATTGAAGATTTAAGTAATCCCTTAGCTTTTTTGGTACTCATTTGCATAACCACGATGCGGGAAAAGATATCGATATGGAAAAATTACACCGTGGCTAAGCATTTTTAACAACCAGTTTTAAACCTTTAGCTTGCGCTATTAATTTACGTCCTGATCGCCATCTATCCTCGATTTTGTCGAGAAAAGAAAGACTGAAATTTCCTAAACCAAAGTCATTTCCACAATACAACTGAAACATTAAACTTGTTAACTCATCATACGTTTTCTTATTTGGACACACCATCACTAGCTTGTCCAACGCATTATTTAATGCTTCTTCACTACTTTTCTTAATAGCTTTACCCACAAATAAATCCTTAAATTAAAGTTAAATTTGAGTTTCGTTGTTCTATGAAAATAAAGTGTTTTGAAAGCCCCACTTATTTCATTTAGGCTTAGGAATACTATTTAATTAATAACTATTTTAATTTTGATTGCAAGTAAAAAAAAAGGGCCAGTCTCCCGGCCCTTATCCAACACTAGACTTATGCAGCTTGTGTGTCTATCACCTACTTCAAGAGTTTCTTTCCTTGGTTCAGTAAATTTTCTTTCATTTTAGGTTCTGCCAAACCCTCTTTCTTAGCAATTTTTTTAATCGAATCACTAACCATTTTCTTAATCATGTTACCAGGATTTCTAAGGCCATTTGCCCCCATAGCCCTTATGATTGTATATGATTCGATATCCACTGCAATTGATTTCCATTTGTTTACGTCCATTGTTTCTCCTATTTGTCTTGATACTCTTTTGTTTTAAAAAACTCAACCAAATTAATTCTCTTACTTGGCACTCGTCCTGCATTAAATATTTTTTCAAATATTTCAACATAGTCAGCAGTAGAAGTTCCAGCAAGTAACCAACTCGATCGTTGTTTACAAGCAGTTTTAAACCTAACAAAATCCCATTTAGGATGTTTGTCAGCTACTATATAAGCATGCACCATAGATCGTTTCATTCTTTTGCTAGTGTCTTCCATACCTACAAAGTAACGTCTCAACTGCATCAGTTGTGATCCAATACGATCACAGTTTTCGATACCTCCTGCAGGGATTGAGAACGAACCTGTTTTAAAATCAGTGGATATTCTATTCCAAAGACTAGATATTTTTAGAAGTAATACAATTACTTCTGCAACATTCATACCATATTGGTTCATTTTACTTTTACAGATTTTATAATCCATTTTATTTCTAGCACAGTGTTGACCTAAGTAATCATTCATAGACCAATTCTTACGTCCTGTGTTTAACCTAGCCACATCTAATGGATCTTCACTATCCATAATAATATATGGAATCTTAAGGTCTAACTGTTTCCTAGCCTCAAGGGTATGTTGGCCATCAATGACCTCCATGTTTTTATTAACTCTAATTGGATCTTCAAGATCTCTATCAGAAATTAATTTCTTTAATTGTTCAACATGCGCTGCATCTACAGGTCTGTTGCCTCTTGTTTTTTTGAACTTCGTATAATCCGTAGTTTCAAAAAATTTATTGTTAATCGCTTTGTTCATATCTTTTCCTCTTGGTTAGTTAAGTATTAAATACCCCAATGATGCAAAAATAAATAATAAAACTTTTGCAGGGATAATTGTTAGTAATGCAATAAACATCATACTAAAGATCAGGTCTTTCATCGGCACCTCTCTGTTGATCTTGTATAAGTTTATTAGCAATGACTTCGTTGATTGGGTATATAGGCATATCTTCAAAATTCATTGAACACTGTTGTAACAATGACATAACTTCTTGATACGCTTCGTCTTGATATTCTAAGGGCTCACCACTCATGTCAGTTTTTGGTAGCTTTGATAAAATATCATCTACTTTTGCGCTCCACTCCTTAAAAACTTCTGAGTCGCATTTTGTTGTTGTTGCCATTTGGCCTCCTCTTTGTTAGTATTATTGTATATCTTTATATAAACATTTTAATGGGATATGCAAGTAAATAATAAGCTAGGATAATATAGGATGAAATTCATTTTAATTTTATACGTATGTAATATGACCAGTGGCGTGTGTCCGGGATCTAGTTACATGCCTTTTGAATTCAATAGTCACTTAGATTGTGTACTAGCTGGATATGTATACTCACATAAAACGGTTCTGGAATTAGATAAAGAATTAGTTAATAAGAATAAATTAGCTGTAAAATTTGAATGCAAACCAATACCTTCAATTTAGAGCGCACTATCCTTAGGAAAAAATTTAATTTTTAAGCTAGTAGTTAGCTAGCTATGTCTAGAAGACCTTTTCTTGCGTCTTCTACGCTTTGATCATTGATCTTAACTCTGATCTCTTTGATCTTTATATCAATCCACTTCATGTCAGTTGTAACTCTACCCTGTTCCAACGCTTGTGTTGCCCACTTGGACTCCAACTGAAGTTTCTCCGATATTAACTTTTGTAGTGCCATCTCGGTCTATCTCCTCAAAGGTTAAGAAAAAAAGATTTGGATTTTCAAATCCAGCCCCTTCTTTTTCTATTACATCTCCTGA
>VMHT01131858.1_pt1 | contig 18837 bp, 19 predicted proteins | sample 4693611 | NCBI WGS metagenome assembly VMHT01 (sample SAMN12280063, study PRJNA550983) | marine metagenome | isolation source: seawater sampled from same location over 5 years 0.02-0.2 micron viral filtrate | place: USA: collected off the coast of southern California halfway between the port... ...
AGGATTTATCTAAATGGTGTTGATAAATCAGCATATGAAAATAGTAGATATGCTGGTGCTTTGTTATCAGCAACTGAGCCTTTGAATATTGGAAAAAAACATAGTTCATCAAGTAATTTATTTGATGGAGAGATTGACGAAGTAGCAATTTATGACCAAGATATGGCAAGCTATGTCAGTGAAATTTACGCAAGTGGAAAAGTAGTAAATTTAAATAATTTAGCAACAGCTCCTAATCCTATAAGCTACTTTAGGTCAGAACAAGCAACTTGGGATGGTAGTGACTGGAGTATGAAAGATATTAATAGTACTTATACTGTAACTTCAAGTAATATGGAACAAGCAGATAAAACAACTAATGTACCTTAAATAATAATAAATGAGAACATACGCTACAATTAATATTTCAGATTTATCAAATATAGATTTTACACAAGTAATTGAAACAAGTGAAGATACTATAAGAAAAAGTTTAGATGAATTAAAGTTTATTATTAAATATAATACAGAACCAAGTTTCATAACTAATGGAACTATAACTCCGTTACAAACGCTAACGCATATTGAGGCTTTAGCTTTAGTAAAAACAGATGTCTGGAATAATAATACTCCGTAAAAAATAATTAAAACAAAAAAATGAATAATAGAAGTTATATAGTAATAGATTTAAGCGATACAGACAAAGTGCTTTTTTCTCAAGTGAATCAATCTTCTGCACAAAGTATGAGAAGAAACTTAGCGAACACTCAAGGTTTATTAAGCTATAGTGTTACACCAAGTTTTATAAGTGATGGTTCAATTGTACCTGTAGGAGATGTTATGAACCAAACAGAAGCTCTTGAATTATTAGCAACCTCTGCTTGGAGTGAACAATTACCAGAAGAATGAATTATTTAAAAACAGTAAGAATGGATGACCACAATTTGTTATTAGCATTAGCTGGTATTATATCAGCATTTGGACTTAAGGAAATATGGACAATTATCCAAAAGAAAATGGATATAGGTGCAAAGAAAGAAGAAAGAGAAGAAAGTTTGTATACTAAACAGATTGAAATTCTTACTAATAAAATTACACAACTAGAAACAAAGATAGAGGTGCTTATTGAAGAGAATGTTAGGCTAAGGGTAAAGGTTGTTAAGATGGAATCACGATTGATTACAAGTGCTAAAAAAAAAGTAAACAAAAGAAATGAAACTAAGTAAAAACTTATCCCTTTCTGAAATGCTTAAAAGCGATACCGCTAAAAGAAAAGGTATAGATAATATTCCAACAGAAGAACACATAGAGAATATGAAGGTTTTAGCTGAGAACATATTCCAACCCATTAGAGATCATTTTGGGGTTCCTTTTGGTATTAGTAGTGGTTATCGATCAGAAGCTTTAAATAAAGCTATTGGAGGGGCTCATAAATATATAGATGGCAAGTACGTAGCTACTTCACAACATTGCAAGGGAGAGGCAATTGATTTAGACAGGGATTATGCCAATGCTCCAAACAATGCAGAAGTGTTTCACTTCATTAAAGATAATTTAAATTTTGACCAGTTAATTTGGGAGTTTGGAACAGATGATAATCCTTCTTGGGTACACGTTAGTTACAGTACTACCCGAACTCAAAGAAACAGAATATTAGTAGCATACAAAGATGACAACAACAAAACTAAGTATAGAATATATGGAAGGTAAATCAACAGAGTTTGAAAAAATGCTAGAGAGGCTAGAGAAAGAACCAGTTCCTGAAAGAACCTGTAACATAGATGATGAAAATTGCGAAAGCTGTAGTGGATGAAAAAGTTAAGAGATACTAAAATAGGTATATTACTAAAGGAGAAAGCTCCTAAAGTATTAGATATTATTGGCGATGTTTTACCTTCTAATGGTACAATGGGAATATTAAAAAACATTATTTCTAAAGACCCTGAGCTTACACCTGAACAAAAAGCAGAACTACATAACCAAGTTACCGAGTTGTATAAGTTGGAAGTAGCAGATAGAGATTCAGCTAGAAATAGAGAAGTTGAAATGGCTAAAGCCGGTGGTAATGATTGGATGATGAATGTAACAGGTGTTATTGGTTTATCTTGTTTTGTTTTTATAATATATGCAGTTGTATATATACCTAGAGTTTTAGAAAATGAATTATTTATTCATTTAATGGGTATGGTAGAGGGTGTTGTTATTGGAAATATATTTGCTTTTTACTACGGAACAAGCTCAAAAAAATAATGATTATCTTTGCAGTAGTACAACTAAATTTAATCAAATGAAAAAAGGAGAAAAAACAAAATTAGAGGCTGAGGAATTAGCCCAATTACAAGAATTACAAAATAAATTCCAAGGTTACAAAATGCAACTGGGTGAATTAGAGATGCAAAAGTCAACTATATTAAAGGAGGTTGATGAAGTAAGGGTAGATTTTAATAAGCTGGAAAGCGAATTTATTGAAAAATACGGTCTCGATTCTGTCATTAACATTAAAACCGGGGAAATAACACCAAAAGAAAATGGCCAAGATAAGTAACACTACCTCGTATCCTAACGCAACACCTGCAGCAAATGACTATGTTATTGGAACAGACATTGACGATAACAACGCAACTAAGACATTTAAACTTCAGGAGATAGCTAATCTTTATGCGGGATCAGGATCAGGAACAGTTACTAGTGTTGGCTTAGATGGGGGTACTACAGGTCTTACTATAACAAGCGACACAACAAATCCAATAACTACAACAGGCACATTTACACTAGGTGGTACTTTAGCTGTAGCCAACGGCGGAACAGGTTTAACATCTTTAACAGAAGGAAGTATTCTAATAGGAGACTCTTCAAGTTCTATATCTGCTTTAGCTATAGGAGCTAACACTTACGTTTTAACATCTGACGGCACTACAGCTTCTTGGCAGGCTCCTACAAGTGGAGGCGGTATATCCTTTAACGGAAATACAGCATCTGGAATAGTTTCTAGAGGAGGTGCTACGACAGCGGATGTTAGTGCAGATATTATAGTAGCTGGATCACAAATTCTTTTTGATGGTTCTGCAGGAAACACGGGTGTTAAATATGATTTAGGTACTAATAAATTTCAGATTGGTGCTATAGGTGGTGGAGTTGACACTGTTGATATATATTCAGCTGGAGTAAATTCATTAACTATATCATCTACTGTAAGTCAGTTTAAAAACTCATCACACACTTTATTTGATAATGGAATAAAATTGGGATCTACAGGAGAAACTTTAGATGCTTATGAAGAGGGTACTTGGACACCTGTCATGTTTGGAGCTGGTTCACCAACGGTTACTACAACTGGAGAATATGTTAAAATAGGAAGAAAAGTTACTGTTTGGTTTAGTTTAATTTGCTCCGCAGGTGATACACTTGCCGTAGCTAGAATATCAGGTCTTCCATTTAATGGGCAAGGTCCTTCAGTATATGGACACAATGGAGGAGCTAGTATATCTGTAAACACAGGCAATTCTGCTAATGTTAGATATGTAACAGGTGCAAGTGGTGGAGCTACTACTTTAGACTTGAAAGTATTTACAACTTCATCAATAACTTTAAATGGTCCTTTACCAGAAACTGAAAATATTGATTATCAATACTCCATAGGTTACTGGCCTAATTCACAAGGAAGCTTTACAGTTAGGGGAACTTATACATATAAATCACAAAGTTAATTTTAAAAAAATGGCAATTACAAAACAAAAAACAATAGAAGAAATACAAGTTTCTGGAGAATATAAGCAAATATTTGTATTAGAAGTTACTAAAGTGCTAGAAGATGGTGTTGAAATATCTAAATCTAACCATAGAACTAGCTATTTACCAAGCGAAGATATATCATTATTAGATCCTCAGATAGTAGCTATAGCTAACGCAGCTTGGACACAAGAAGTAAAAGATGCTTGGCAATCTCATTTAGACTCTATACCATCTCCAGTAGAAGGTTAAAATCCTACAAAAAGTAGGTACTAAAATTTAATAAAATGGAATACATAAGAAAAGTGTCTGTTGGTTCAGACTACAAGTCGGCAATGAACTATATTGTGGGACAGCCAGTTCTAAGAACATATACCATACACGTAATCAAGCAAGAAGACGATGGTGAAATTAAAGTTTACGTAGAGAATAAAAAGAACGAAGTTTTTCTTTGGAAGAGTTTTAGTGTAGCAATGCCTTCTTCTTTAGAATACAATGTAAACTATTGACATGAAGTCTCCGTTTTCTTTTATAGTAAAACCTCAGGGAGGTCAACGCTATGACAACTTAAGCAAACACGGTGATGGCAAGCTAATAAAAAGCACTTCTCAAGAAGACCACACTGCTACTAATAGATTTGCTACAGTAGAAGAAGTTCCTATCTTATGGGCGTTTAATAAGGAAATATCTAAAGGAGATACTGTAGTAGTGCACCATAATGTTTTTAGAAAATACTACGACATGAAAGGGGTAGAAAGAAGTGGTCCTTGCCATTTTAAAGATGATTTGTATATAGTAGATGTAGAGCAAGTTTACTTATACAAAAACAAGGATAAATGGAATTCAGTAGGAGATTATTGTTTTATTAAGCCAGTAAAAAGAGATAAAGATGTTATATTGTCCGTAGATAGAAACAAGCAGTTAGTTGGTGAGGTAAAATACGGAAATAAAGATTTAAGAAATTTAGATATTTTTGAAGGAGATAATGTTTGTTTTTTACCAGAATCTGAATACGAGTTTGAGATTGAAGGGGAAACATTATACAGAATGAAAACTAAAGATATATGCGTATTGATATAAATGTAAAAAAACTTAAGGAAGACATCATAACCGCTGGTGAAACAGCTGTAAAAGAACTTATAAAAGTAGCTAAAGAGGATATTATAAAATACGATGCTGAAGACGATTTAGCGGCAGATAGATTAAAGAATGCAGCAGCTACTAAGAAGTTGGCTATATTTGACGCATTTGAGATATTAAAAAGAATACAAGAAGAACAAGCCATCTTAGAAGAAAGAACACTAGAAGAAGAAGCTTTACAAGGATTTGCAGAAAAAAGATCAAAATAGACTACATAAAGTTATACAAGAACTTGTACCACAAAGTGTTATAACCACTAAGAACAAAGCTAAGACTTGGGAGTATGGGTATAACGAGAAGTACGATATTGTTGTTATATCTAAAGACGGCACATTAGGGGAAGTGTATGACATACAAGGACTGAAAGTAGGACTTCCTAAAAAACCTAAATCTATTAATACTAAATTCAATAAGTGGGTTGCTAATGAATCACCGAAAGAACTAAAGAGTATAAAAACTATATTTGATTGGCAGAAAAGAGATAATAATTTTAAGTCTAAGTGGGTAGGTTATGTAGAGGGAGAGTTTGATAAAAGAGAGTATGGAGAATGGTTTACTAATAATGGAGAGCCAACTTATATTACAGGAACTCACTACATGTATTTAAACTGGACCAAGATTGATGTGGGTAAGCCAGATTTTAGAGAATCTAATAGAATATTTTATTTGTTTTGGGAAGCCTGCAAAGCAGACAAGAGAAGTTTTGGAATGTGTTATTTAAAGAACAGACGTTCTGGATTTTCATTTATGAGCTCTTGTGAAGCGGTTAATCAAGGGACCATTACTAGAGATGCTAGGGTAGGTATACTATCTAAGACAGGTTCTGATGCTAAGAAAATGTTTACTGATAAGGTGGTTCCTATTTCTAATAATTATCCGTTCTTTTTTAAGCCTATTCAAGACGGTATGGACAAGCCAAAAACAGAGCTAGCTTATCGTGTTCCAGCAAGCAAGATTACTAAGAAGAACATGGATAAGAAGGATGAGTTATTTATGGATGGTTTAGATACTGTTTTGGACTGGAAGAATACTTCAGACAACTCCTATGATGGAGAAAAGTTACTTCTTCTTATACACGATGAAAGTGGCAAGTGGGACAAGCCTGAGAACATACTTAATAATTGGCGTGTAACAAAAACTTGTCTAAGACTTGGATCTAAAATTGTAGGTAAGTGTATGATGGGTTCTACTTCTAATGCTTTAGATAAAGGTGGTGAGAACTTTAAGAAGTTGTTCTACGATTCTGACGTAAGTAAAAGAAATGCCAATGGACAAACAAAATCTGGATTGTATTCATTATTTATACCAATGGAGTATAATTTTGAAGGATATATAGATGAGTATGGTCATGCAGTATTAGAAACTCCAGAAAAACCACTAGTAGGTGCGGATGGAGAAATGATAAATGTAGGTGTAGTAGACTATTGGCAAAATGAAGTAGACTCACTAAAGACAGATGCAGATGCATTAAATGAATTCTATAGACAGTTTCCTAGAACTGAGTCTCACGCATTTAGGGATGAGAGTAAGCAGTCTTTATTTAACTTAACTAAAATATATCAACAGATAGACTACAATGATTCTTTAATAAAGCAAAGAGTAGTGACTAGAGGTAAGTTTATGTGGAAGGATGGCATTAAAGACACTAAGGTGGTATGGATACCGGAAAAAAATGGAAGGTTCTTGGTTTCGTGGATACCTAAGCCAGAGATGCAAAATAGAGTCGTTACTAAAGGTAATCTTTACTTTCCAGGAAACGAGCATTTAGGTTCTTTTGGATGTGATAGTTATGATATTTCAGGAACTGTAGGTGGCTTTGGATCTAATGGAGCTCTTCACGGTTTAACAAAATTTAACATGGATGAAGCTCCTAGTAATCAGTTTTTCTTAGAGTATGTAGCTAGACCACAAACAGCTGAAATATTTTTTGAAGAAGTATTAATGGCGTGTGTATTTTACGGTATGCCAATATTAGTAGAGAATAACAAACCAAGGTTGTTGTATCACTTTAAGAATAGAGGATATAGGGCATTTTCAATAAATAGGCCTGATAAAAGTAAAATGAATCTATCTAAGACAGAAAAAGAATTAGGCGGTATACCTAACTCATCTGAAGCTGTAAAGCAAGCTCACGCTGCTGCAGTAGAATCTTACATTGAGAAATATGTTGGTTTAGATTTAGATTCAGTGTATAGAGATCCAGATGAAATGGGCTCTATGTATTTTAGTAGAACACTAGAAGATTGGGCTAAGTTTAATATTAATAACAGAACAAAATACGATGCTACTATAAGCTCAGGTTTGGCTATTATGGCTAATCAAAAAGGTTTGTACCATACCCCAAAGAAAGAATCAAAAATAAGCATTAACTTTGCAAGATATAGTAATAAAGGTGCATTGAGCACAATTATAAAGTAAAAATGAAAGAACCAGTAATTCTAATCAACCCAACTACCTTTCCTAATCAACAAGCCACAGACACAGAAAAGAACTCATTGGAGTATGGAATGCGTGTTGGTGAAGCAATACAGTATGAATGGTTTAAGAGAGATGGCAATAGTTGTAGGTTTTATGATCAGTGGGTAGAGTTTCATAGATTAAGACTATATGCAAGAGGAGAACAACCAATAGAAAAGTATAAAAGCGAAATTGCTGTAGATGGAGATTTAAGTTATTTAAACTTAGACTGGACACCAGTTCCTATCATACCTAAGTTTGTTGACATCGTTGTAAACGGCATGGCGGATAGGTTGTTTGATGTTAAGGCTAGTGCGCAAGATGCAATGTCAGCTGAGAAGAAACATCAGTTTCAAGAGATTGTAGAAGCAGATATGGTTGCTAAACCAATGTTAGAAGCTACTGAAGAAATGTTTGGTATTGACATGTTTAACACCCCTAAGCAAGATTTACCAGAGAGTGATCAGGAGTTAGCGTTGTATATGCAGATGAACTATAAGCCAGCTATAGAGATTGCAGAAGAAGAGGCTATTGATACTATATTAGAAGAAAACCATTACAAGCAAAGAGTTCAGAAGCAAGTCAACTATGACTTAATGGTATTAGGTACTTCATTTGTTAAACATCAGTTTTTACCTAACTCAGGGATATCTGTAGAGTATGTTGATCCAGCATCATTAATTTATAGTTACACTGAAAGCCCAACTTTTGATGATTGTTTTTATTTCGGTGAGGTTAAGCAAATTCCAATAACTGAACTAGTTAAGATAAAGCCAGACATTACTCCTGCTGAAATGGAAGAGATTGCTCAAATGTCATCACTTTGGCATAATTACTATGGTATTGTTAGACCTTATCAAGATAGTTTATTTCAAAAAGATGTAGTAACACTGTTGTATTACAATTATAAGACTACTCGAAAGATGGTTTATAAGAAAAAATACATGGACAATGGCGGTGAGAAAATAATAAGAAAAGACGATTCTTTTAATCCACCAGAAGGAGAAGAAAAGTTTGAGAAGTTAGAAAAAAGAATAGACGTTTGGTACGATGGTATAATGGTAATGGGAACTCAAAAAGTCTTAAAATGGGAATTAGCTAAGAATATGGTTCGCCCTAAGTCTGCTTCACAGTATGCTTTACCTAATTACATTGGTGCAGCACCAAGAATGTATAAGGGTGTTATTGAGTCCTTAGTTAGAAGAATGATTACATTTGCTGACTTAATACAAGTGGTTCACCTTAAACTACAGCAAGTAATATCTAGAGTTGTTCCAGATGGTGTGTTTATAGATGCTGATGGACTCAATGAGGTTGATTTAGGTACAGGTGCCGCATACAATCCAGAAGACGCTCTAAAGCTATACTTTCAAACAGGTAGTGTAGTTGGTAGAAGTTATACTCAAGATGGTGAGTTTAACAATGCCAGAGTTCCAATACAAGAATTAGGTACCAACAGTGGTCAAGCTAAGATGGCTAGTTTAATTAGTTCTTACAACCATTACTTAAATATGATTAGAGACGTGACGGGATTAAACGAAGCTCGTGATGCGTCAACGCCTAATCCTGATTCATTAGTAGGGTTACAAAAGTTAGCAGCCTTAAATTCAAACGTAGCTACTAGACACATCCTAGAGGCTAACTTACAGATTACTCAGAAACTTGCCGAGGCATTATCTTGTAGAGTGGCAGATGTACTAGAGTATGCAGATTTCAAGGAAGAGTTTGCAATGCAAATAGGAAAGTACAACGTGTCTATATTAAATGACATTAAAGACTTATACTTACATGATTTTGGAATATTCTTAGAAGTTGCACCAGATGAAGAACAAAAAGCGCAATTAGAAGCCAATATACAGACAGCCTTACAGCGTGATCAGATAGATTTAGAAGATGCCATTGACATTAGAGAGATTAAGAATCTTAAAATGGCCAACGAACTTCTTAAACTAAAGCGTAAAAAGAAACAAGAAAGAGACGTAGCTAGGGAAAATGAAAAGATGCAGATGCAAAGCCAAATCAATATGCAGTCTCAACAAGCAGCAGCTCAATCTAAACTACAGGTTGTTCAAGCAGAAACCCAGGCTAAGATTCAGATAGAACAAGCAGAAAGTCAATTTGCAATAGAAAAACTAAAACAAGAAGCTACTCTTAAAAAGGATTTAATGGCTGAAGAGTTTATGTATCAAATGCAACTAAAAGGTGTAGAGTTAGATAGTATTCAGCAGAGAGATAAAATGAAAGAAGATGCCAAGGATTCTAGAATATCTAAACAAAATACTGAACAGTCTAAACTAATACAACAAAGACAAGATAAACTTCCGCCTATAAACTTTGAATCAAACGAAGATAGTTTGGATGGTTTTGACTTAGCAGAGTTTGAACCGAGGTAGAAGTAAAAAAAAGTTACTAACTTTGTACAACTAAAATCAAATCAAATGGATAATATAAAAGTAAGAGCTCTGGATGGTGCTGAAGAAAAATCAGTAGCTGAAAGAGAAGAAGATCTGCTAAAAAAAGCAGGTCAAGCTCAAGAAGAGACTATAGTAGAAACAACAGAGATTCCAGCAGAAACACCATCTGTTAGTGCGGAAACAAAAGTTGAAACTCCTGTAGAGGAAAAAAAAGAAGAGAAAGTAGAAGATAAACCCTCTTTAACAGAGGAAGAAGTTCTTTCATTTATTGGAAACAGATATGGTGAGGAAGTGTCGTCATTAGACGATTTAACTTCTAAGCGTAAAGATTCTCCAGAGATTCCTGAAGAGGTAATTAATTACTTAAACTATAAAAAGGAAACTGGAAGAGGATTAGAGGATTTCATTCAATTAAACAAGGATGTAAATTCCATGGATGAAGACCAGTTGCTGTTTGAATTTTGGAAACAACAAAAGCCTCATTTAGATTCAGATGATGTTGATTTTGAACTTAGTGAAAGATTTGCATACGATATAGAAGTAGATGAAGCTGCAGTTATTCGAAAAAGAAAAATAGCAAAAAAGGAAGAACTTGCAAAAGCCAAAGAGTACTTTAACAATCTAAAGGAGACCTATAAAACGAAAGTTGAGTCAACAAAAGATTTTATACCTGCCGAGGAGTTGAAGGATTTTGAAGCTTACAAAACAAGTAAGAAGGAAACACAACAAACGCTAACTGAGCAAAACAAGAGGTCTGAGTATTTCTCACAAAAAACCAATGAGTTATTTAATGACAATTTCGAAGGTTTCGAATTCAAGCTAAATGACAAGGTAATGAAATACAAACCTGCTGATTCAAATAAATTAAAAGAGTCACAAGCAGACATCAATAACTTCATATCGAAACACTTGAGTGAGGAAGGTTATTTAAAAGATGCCGCTTCATATCATAAGTCACTTTCACTAGCTATGCACCCTGATTCATTTGCCAAGTTCTTTTATGAGCAAGGTAAGTCTGATGCAGTAAATGACATAACTAAGGAAAGTAAGAACATTGACATGAATGGTATTCGTAACGCAACTCAATCGGTGTCTAGTGGAGGTTTTAAAGTTTCAGCAGTTAGTAGTAGTAGTGGTTCTGGATTAAGAATAAAAAGTAACAAAAACAAAAACTAACAACTAAAAACAAAAACAATGGCAGGATCATTAAACGCTGGTGGAGTTTCATTAACCCCCAGTTCGGTAAAGGCGGCTTTACCAAGCAATTATATAACAAACTTTGATTTTTTAAATCAATACTTACCTGATACTTACGAAAAAGAATTCGAAAAGTACGGTAACAGAACAATTGCGTCATTCTTACGTATGGTGGGAACGGCTGAAATACCTACTAACTCAGACCTTATCAAATGGGCAGAGCAAGGTAGACTACATACAAAGTACGAAGGTTGTACTACAACAGGAGCTGATGGTGCTACTGCTGCAACTAACGTTCCTTGGATAACTGCAGGTGGTGCAGCTTGTAACTTTAGAGTAGGTCAAACACTTTTCATTTCTTTAGAAAGTGGGTCAACTTCAAACAAAGCTATCGTAACAGCAGTTGGTGCTGGTACTGCAGCTGGTACAGCTGATTCTTTTGAAGTAGCTTACTATGAGGCGGCTCAAGCAGTAGGAATGAATGCTGGTACAGCTACTATTTTCGTATACGGTTCTGAATTCAAAAAAGGTGCTAACGGAATGGTTGGTTCTTTAGAGTCTGAAGATGTATTCTTATCTAACAAGCCAATTATAATCAAAGACAAATATATTGTTTCTGGTTCTGATATGGCTCAAATTGGGTGGGTAGAAGTATCTACTGAAAACGGAGCTACTGGATACCTTTGGTATTTAAAGTCTGAGCATGAAACAAGATTAAGATTTGAAGACTACTTAGAAATGTCTATGATCGAAGGTGTTGATGCTGCTGCAGGATCAGGTGTAAACGCTTTATCTCCAGTTACTGGTGCTGATAGTGATTTAGGTAGCCAAGGTACTGAAGGAATGTTCGAAGCTATTGAAGCTAGAGGAAATGTATGGGAAGGTGGTTTTCCATCTAACTTATTACAATTTGATACTGTTATCAAAAGACTAGACAAGCAAGGTGCTATTCAGGAAAATGTAATCTTTGTTGATAGAAATTTCTCTTTCGCAATTGATGATATGTTAGCTGGTCAAAACTCTTATGGTGCAGGTGGTACTTCTTACGGATTATTTGATAATGACGAAGAGATGGCATTAAACCTAGGATTTTCTGGATTTAGAAGAGGTTATGATTTCTATAAGTCAGATTGGAAATACTTAAACGATGCTACTTTAAGAGGTGGTATTGATGGTGGAAAAGTAAGCGGTGTTTTAGTACCAGCTGGTACCACTTCAGTATACGATCAGGTCTTAGGAAAAAATGCTAAGAGACCATTCTTACACGTAAGATATAGAGCTTCAGAAACTGAAGATAGAAAATATAAGACGTGGATGACTGGTAGTGCTGGTGGTGCTGCTACTTCAGATTTAGATGCGATGGAAGTCAATTTCTTATCTGAAAGAGCGTTATGTACTCTAGGTGCAAACAACTTTGTATTGTTCAAAGGATAAAAAAGACAATTATATATGGGGGCTTCGGCCCCCTATTATTTACTTAATTAAATTAAATCAAATGAAAAAACAAGTATTAAAAGACAGGATGTATAGGTTAAAGTCAGATAAGACACCTATCTCCACAATGATTAATTCAACTCACTCACCGAGTAATCCCTTATTGTATTTCGATGAAGAAATGGGAATAAACAGAGCAATGAGGTATGCCAAGAACCAGAAGTCTATTTTTGAAGACGAACAAGATAAAAACGTATTAATAGAACCAATTATTTTTGAAGATGGGTTTTTATCGACTAAAAGATCTGATACTTTATTGCAACAATTTTTAGAACTACACCCTCTAAATGGTACTCTATATGAAGAGGTAGATTTAGAACGTGACGCTCAAGATGATTTAGAGGATTTAAACTTAGAAATAGAAGCTTTAAAAGCAGCATCTGATTTGCCTTTAGCTAAGTTAGAGATGATAGGTAGAGTTCTTATGGGTTCTAAAGTTGACAAAATAAAAACTAATGAGCTAAAAAGAGATGTATTATTATACGCTAGAGAAGACCCAGAAGGGTTTTTAGAAATGCTAGATGATTCAGACTTAGAGCTAGAAGAATTAGTCACTAAGGCGTTTAGTCAAAGCATTATTACTTTTAGAAAACAAAAGAGAGAAATCTATTACAATCTGAAAGAAAATAAGAAAAGAATTATTACTGTTCCGTTTGGTGAAGACCATAAGCGTTCTTTGATATCTTACTTTAAAACAGATGATGGCCTAGAAGTATTAGAGCTTTTAGAGAAGAAAGTAAAATAAATTTAAGTTATTGACACAAGAGTCTCCAAGTGGGGCTCTTTTTTTTTGCTTATCTTTGTGGGAAATAGCTTTCGATGATCAACGAGGTAAGAAATACTGTATTATCTATACTAAACAAAAACAACAACGGGTACTTAACACCAGAAGAATTTAACTTATTTGCGAACCAAGCTCAATTAGAAGTATTTGAGGGGTATTTTTTTAGTCTAGCTAACTGGAAGAAAAAGCAGAATCAAAGAATGTCAGGTGAAAACTACGCTGATATTGTTAAAGAAATGGAAGAGGTTTTAGACACCTTTACAGTTTCAAGTACTTTAACTCACGTTGCTAACGGAAAGTTCACACTACCAAACGACTGGTATACTTTATTGAAAGCTGAGGTAGTACCGAATGTAACTCCTGCAACATACACAGAAATAGAAAGAGTTTCGCAAGGAAAAATAAGCAGGTTATTATCATCAAACTTAACGGCTCCTAATACTTCTTATCCAGCTTATGTAGTTGGGCCAGAGTCTATAGCAAGTCCTGTAGGACCTACAGCTAACTCTTTACAGGTTTACCCTCAGAGTATTACTTCAGACGTATTGTTAACTTATGTAAGGTATCCTAAGACCCCAGCTTGGACTTATAACGCTATTGGTGCTGACGGTGATCCAGTATTTAATCCGAGTAGTGCATCATACCAAGACTTTGAATTACCACTTTCGGATGCCATTGACATTACTATTAAGATTTGTGAATATGCAGGAATTAGTATTAGAGAGCAGGCGGTAGTTAACTTTGAGAAGGGTGAGGAAATATTAAATCTTAAAACTGAATCTTAATGGCGTATATAACAAACGAAAAATATTATACCAATAACAATGTTGCTCCCAAAAATTTAAACTGGGGTGATTATCAATACGTGTCGTTAAAAGATGTTGTAAATAATTTTCAGCTAATGTATGCTGGTGATGATAAACTGGTAAGCAATGTCACTAGATACAATATATTATTTCACGCAAAAAGAGGTATTCAGGAAATTAATTACGATGCTTTAAAAAATATCAAGATACTAGAACTAGCTGTTACTGATGACTTAAAATATATTTTACCTCACGACTATGTGAATTACGTAAGAATATCTCTTTATAAGGATGGTGTTTTATTTCCATTGATAGAGAACTTTCAAACTAACTTTTCATCTGCTTACTTACAAGATCAGAATGCTGAAATACTTTTTGACATAAATGGTAATGCATTAAGCCCAGATAATTCCACATTAGACTTACAAAGAATCAAAGGAACAAGACCAACACTATATTTAAATAACGGTCACCCATACCATAATAAGCAGGGATACTGTTGTGATGGTGAATGGTATTTTGGCTTTCCAATAGGAGGACAGTACGGTTTAAATACGTCACTAGCTAATCAGAATCCTAACTTCAAAATAGACAAAGCAGGTGGTGTAATTAACTTTAGTTCTGAAATGGGTGGTCAACTAGTAGTGTTGGAATATGTTTCAGATGGAATGGAGAATGGCAATGATGATGAAATAGTTATTAATAAATTAGCAGAAGATTACTTATATGCTTATATTAGATTTGCTCTTTTGGAAAATAAATTTGGAGTTCAGGAGTACATTGTTAATAGAGCTAGAAAAGAAAAAACTGCTAAGTTAAGAAACGCTAAAATTAGATTAAGCAACCTACAACCCGGAAGACTTTTAATGCCTTTACGAGCAAGAGCTAAATGGATTAAATGAAATTAACTAGAACATTCACGAAGGGGATAATGAACAAAGACCTCGATGAGCGTCTTATACCCCCTGGTCAGTATCGAGATGGACAGAATATAGGTGTTTCAACCTCTGAAGAATCTAATGTTGGCTCTATTGAAAACATACTGGGGAACACTCAAGTAGGTGGTGATTTATCTTACTTAAGTTCATCTGCTAAAACTATTGGTGCTATTGCTAACCCTTCTAGTGAAGAGTTTTATTGGTTTGTAACAGATACTTCTTTTGATTACATTATAAGATATAATGAACCTAGTAACTCTTCTGCTATAATATTAAAAGACACAAAAGGAAGGGTTCTTAATTTTGATCCTGAGCACGTTATAACAGGAATAAACATAATAGGAGATTTACTTTTTTGGACAGACAACTTAAATCCGCCAAGAAGAGTTAATATATTAAGATATTACGAGTTAGATGATTTTACTGAAGATGACATTTCTGTAATTGTAAAGCCACCGTTATATGCACCTACTATTTTACTTCAAGACACAGATGCGTTAAATGTAACCGTACCTACACTTCTAAGTAATGTAGTTAATAATATTAGCGACAAGTATATAAGGTTTGCTTATAGATGGAGATATGAAAATAACGAGTTTAGTGCATTGTCTCCGTTTTCTTCTACAGCATTTAGACCTACTGATTTTTCAATGAATTACGCTGAAGGAGTTTTTACTTCAATGATTAATGGTTTTAACCAGGTAGAAGTTTCATTAACCACAGGTGATTCTCAAGTTAAGGACATTCAGTTACTATACTTTGATGAGTTTACTGGATCTGTTTATATAGTAGAAACATTTGACAAAGAAAAAAATAACTGGGCTGATAACACCACTGAGAATGTCTTGTTTAACAACAATAAGATTTATGCCATATTAAGTAGCGATGAAGTAACAAGACTGTTTGATAATGTACCTAGAAAAGCTAAAGCGCAAGAAATAATAGGAAGTAGGTTAATTTATGGGAACTATGTTCAAGGTTACGATTTAAAAGATCAGTGGGGAGAAGATTTAGCAATTAACTTTACTTTAGAACTAGAGTCTAAAAACTCTGCAACAGTTGGTACGCCTAGTTTTCATAGCGACAGAGATTATGAGGTGGGAATAGTTTATTTAGATGATTATGGCAGGATGTCAACTGTTTTAACACCTAATGTTTCAAACCCTAATAGCAATAGTGATTCTAACACCTTATATATACCACCAGGTAATTCAGATACTATTAATGACTTAAGAGTAAAAATAAACCATAAACCACCAGAGTTTGCTAGTAAATTCAGAATATATGTAAAACAAGGTAAGGCAGATAATTATGCCACTATATTTCCTGTTATTTTTTATAGAGACGGTACTGATTTTTATTTCTTTATACAAAGGCCTGAAGTAAACAAAGTGGATGTAGGTAGTTTTATCTATATGAAAAATATTAATGGTATAGCTACTAATTCTAGTCAGCAATACAGAGTATTAGAAGTGGAGGTAAAAGAAGAAGGCTTTTTAGGAGGTAATGAGTTTCCAGGATTATATTTCAAAATATCCGACAACAATGGGAATATAAGTATTGACCAGTATGAGGGTGAGTGGTTAGGTACAGGAACAACAGGGAGTAATGCGACTGGAGTAAAACCTAACACTCAATCTTACATAGCAACTGACGTTCCTTTTAATAATACTGTTGGAGTTAGTGAAGGTATTGCTCAAATAGATTTTCCTCATTATTACGGTTCTTCAACAACCAACACTCGTGTTAAATTAAGACAAGGAAATAAGCCCCCAGAAAAAACTCCTCACGACACTAACGCTGAAAGAGATGCTAGAATAAGAATAACCATAACTCTTAATGGTACTTTTAAGGTAGAAAACTTCAATAACGGGGTTTATGAGCTTTGGTATGAAAACTTATTAATTTCTGATTATTACACAACACCATACTATATTAATAATCCGCCATTAGCCTCAGGTGGAACGCCTCCAACTCCTGCATATAATTTAGATATGTATATTAGTTTCCCTGATGGCTCAGGATATAATTTATTTGACTATTGGACTATTAATGTACACTCTTCTTTTGGACCAAATAATTTTCAGGTACCTACTACTAAAACAGGTGCTTCTAGTGGTAATATAGCAGATGGTGCTAATAGAAATTTTCCGGAATTATCTTGTGCTATAGCTCCAGCCTCAGGTGGTGAAGGAACTACAGGTATTAATTCTTTTCAGAACAAACAAGGAGATTTAAACCAAACCCCTAACGGCGCCACTAGTTATCCTAGTACAGATAAAGCCATTAAAGCAGGTGCTATTATAGAGGTTAAAGTAGAAGAAGACACTTTAAAAGAAGGAGCAATTGAAAACTCATCTATAAATGATAATTTTTATTTTGCTAGTGCTGATTATGATAATCTTGAAGAGTGGTTTTATGAAGATAATATTTGGCAATCTTTTACACATTTAAACAGTGATGACAAGGCTATAAACCACAGAGGGTCTAGAATATTTTTTAGAAGGGTATATGTAACTAACTCTGGCACTACTCCTTTCCCTATTAACAATGTAACAACAAGTCAATACTCATATATTCAAAGTAAATCTTCTGGTCCTGGTGGTGAACCATTTAATAATGGTCAAGGGCAATGGGACACTTATGCAAAAGCTTTAAGTTACGACGGAGCCCTAGTAATGTTTATAAGATCAAGTCAAGTAATGGATCAAACAGGATCAGGATCTAATACTGCTGGAGTCGCAGGTTTAAAAATTAAAGATTTAAAAGTTACATTCAAAATTGCTCAATCAGAAAACGGAACTCCTATTTTTGAAACTAAACCAACTGCTGTTGACACTGGTATATTTTACGAAACTCCATTTACGTTTAATATAGATAAAGTCAACAAAGTTCATCAGGGTAACTTTCAGAACCAAACAGATATGGAGCCTGCTATCATTAGCTTAAATCAAAACGTGTTAGCAAACCCTACCTTAGAACAACAGCAAAATTCTGCTTTTAATTGTTTTACTTTTGGTAATGGAGTAGAAGCTACTAGAATAAAAGGTCAATGGAATGAAGCATATTTAATAAATAGTCCAAGAGCTAGTACAGATATAGAAGAATATGGTGAAGAACATTTAGAGTCAAGCTTAACTTATAGCGGAGTTTTTGTAGAAAACACTAATGTAAATAACCTAAATGAATTTAATTTATCGTTAGCTAATTTTAAAGACGTTAATAAAGAATATGGTCCTATTCAGAAATTACACTCTAGAGATACTGATGTAGTATTATTTCAAGAAGATAAAGTATCTAAGGTATTATACGGCAAAAACTTATTATCTGATTCTGTTGGTGGTGGTAGCGTAGCTTCTATACCGCAAGTATTAGGGACTCAAATAACATACACTGGTGAATATGGAATTAGTGAAAACCCAGAAAGTTTTGCTAGTTGGGGTAATAACATGTATTTTACTGACGCTAAGAGAGGTGCAATATTGCAGTTGGGGTTAAATGGTATTTTTGAAATATCGCAACTTGGTATGAGTGATTACTTTAAAGATTTATTTAGAGATAATTTAACGACTCAAAAGTTGGGAGCTATTGACCCATTTAAAGAACAGTATGTACTATCATCAAATACTACCCCAGCTCCTGCATGCGACTTTTCTTTCATACCTAATTTTACTCCTCAAATAGGTAAATCAGGACTTACTTCTACGTTAGAAATTATGTCAACTCAATCCTGGACACTGTCTTTAACAGACACTGGGGATGGTACCAATTGGGTCACTATGAATGGTAATACACCTAGTTATGGCAATTCAAGAAACGAAATAGTAACCTTTAAGTTTTTACCTAATGCATCTACCAGCAATAGAGATGTTACTTTAAATATAACCAAGTGTGATGGA
>VMHT01217227.1_pt1 | contig 18831 bp, 36 predicted proteins | sample 4693611 | NCBI WGS metagenome assembly VMHT01 (sample SAMN12280063, study PRJNA550983) | marine metagenome | isolation source: seawater sampled from same location over 5 years 0.02-0.2 micron viral filtrate | place: USA: collected off the coast of southern California halfway between the port... ...
AGGTTGGCAAGGTGTGCATCAGTGCGAATGGCAGCGAGCGTGGCGGCGACTGTGACGCTGCGGCGCATGCCAGTCAGGAGCGCATCGGCCTCGCGGGCCGTCATGGCATAGCCAAGCGTCTCGCGTGAACCGCCCTCACACAAGACAAGCTGCAAAATGTAACCGGCCTCATCGCGGCCTAGGCGCAAGGTTCCCGGCACGTAGCCAGGTGCTGCCAAACCGCGCGTGTCTTCAGGGCAGCCAAGGACGCGGGCCGTCTCTGCGACGCAGGCGTGAAGAAAGTCTGGGGTGATTCTCATTGTGGTCATGATTAAAGGGGCAAAGTGTTGAGACAGACCTCAACCGCGTCACGAACCGCATCAGCGACGCGCGGATCCATGCGTTTTGCGATCGTTTCAGCGTGACGGATGCAGTCAGCAGCGCGGGTGCTGTCTGAGGCGGTGACGCCTAGGACAAGCGCCATGGCTAGAGCCTGCGCAGGGTTGCGCAGCTTGTTCTGTTCAGGCATCGCACATGCCCGCGGCTAGCTGCTCATCTATGAAGTCGGCGACGTGATTCTCAACGTCTTCTAGTTCGTACCAGGGGAAGCCATCGCTATCGCGATCACCGTATGGATCGCGCAGGTAGTAGCAGGCTTCTCCCTCTTCGTCGGTGGTGGTTTCGAGGGTCCACCCGCCGCAGTCCTCGAGCAGAGAGGAAAGCTCCCACGCCTCAAGGTCTACGCCTGCCCGCCAAAGGTCAGCAGGGTGCGGGCGCTGTGGTGTCGAGAATGTGAACTTCGAAGCCGACAAGGGCGCGGCTATCAGGGCAGAAATGTTGATCACGGGTTGCACCAGCGGTAAACGGTGGACGGGGCGCGGCCCACACGGGCTGCGATGACGCGATAGCTATGGCCGCGGCGACGCATGCGAAGCGCGCGCTGGCGGGATGACTCAGTGGCCCACAGGATGATTACCGCAGGCAGGAGAAGGCAGACCGCCAGAAGGGCGGCCGCGGTGGTGATAGTGGCCATTGATCAGGCCTCGGAAGTAACAGACCGGAGGGCCTCGGCCGCAAGAGCGGCACAGAGGAGGCCAGCAGTCAGAGGCAGCGCGGTCGACAGACCAGCGCAGACAAGGCAGGAAACGGAAGTGAAACGGAGCATGGGGCAACAGGTAAAGGGCAAGAGCAAGGGCACCCGAAGGCGCCTGCCGAAATGATTGCCTCAGGCCGCGGCCGGGGCCATGGCATTTGTGCAGGTTAGTTCACTGTCTACTTGTGCCCAGCGATCACTGGCACGCGGGCGCGGGCGACTCAACAGCACCCCCGGCAATGTGCGGGCCACCACCACCGACAGGCGGGCGCCGACAGGGGCCACCGGGCGGGGTCAATTCTTTTAACTAACACGAACTCGCTAAGTGTTAGTAACACCGAACCTTGGAAATCTGCGCCTCAGTTTGTGTTAATTTATGGCACAATCGCGATCGATTCTTTACATCGACATTTTAAGTTTGTGTTAACGAAAAGCGCAAATCGTGATTGATTGTTTACTAGTACATTTGTACTATAGTACATTTGTACTAGTCAATGAACCTTTTTCCACATAAGTACATTTGTACTGCTTTTTGTGTGTAAAAAAGTGAAAGCCCAAAACCCCCTATAAAACCGACCCCCCGCAAGTCCCCCAGCCAAGCTTGTCAACGCTTGAGCAGCTCGGAGGTCGGGATGACGTAGTCACCGCCTTCGTCATGATCACACTCAAAACAACCAAGCATCGTTTCCCAGGCCTCCTTGGGCTGACGCAGCACATGAAGCAACGCACGTAACGTCATGACGCGGGCTTGAGAGCACACCCACACCTCTTCGTCATTTCGATAGGTCTCAGTGGACCGCGTCAGCCAGCAGGATTGCTTGTGAAAATCCTTGCCTGGGTCAATCGCAACCTTGAGGCTCCAGCCATAGAAATCAGGAATGTCTGGAAGCTCCTTGGAGTCCCAAAAGCGGTCGATGGTTTGAGGCTTGCTCTCGTCGTAAGCAGTTGACTGCGGTTGATTGTTAATGCCAGCGCAGTCAGTGTCAGGCAGCACGGCGTCAAGGGCCTGACTAACGGCAAAGCCATACATCCTGTTCTCGGGCAGGACAATGTCGAGATACCTGTCAGAAGCGTTGGCGAACATCACTTCGCCTCCTGCTCAGCAGCCTTTCTGTTGGCCTCCATTTCTCGCCAAGTGTCGACAAGGGGGGAACGACGTTTTTGTCGGTCTTTTTCAGCCTTTACAAGCTGATCTGTTGCATCAGCCCAAATCTTCGAGGCCTCGCCAGCTCTAGCTAAAGAGTCGCGCATCCGCCGCTCGAAAACCTTTGCGCCCTGGTGAAGCTGGTCTGCAGCAAGCTCATCGTTGAAAAGAGCAAACAAGAGAGAATTGTCAGGCTTGAACTCGGGAACACTTTGTGAAGCATGTTCCAAAGTGTTTTGGCAGAGACTCCAGGTTTGAAAATTGCAAGTGGCCTTATGGGCTTTGCCCCCTTGCTCGCAAATAATTTTTTCAAGCCTTTCGCACTCAGCGTCAAGGCGTGCATAGTCAGGGTCGGACGCGAGGAACTCCTCGAGCCGACGATAGTCGTCAGCAAAAGACATAACAGAGAAAGAGCAAAGATAAGCGCCCGTGAGCGGGCATGAGCAGACAATAGCACCTATGAGCCTTGTGTCAACGGTGCCACCTCGAAAGGCCAGTCGAAGTGCTTGCAGAGCTTTTGCACAACGCTTACTCGACCCTCAGGGACCAACAGCAGACCCTCAGTCAAGTCCACACGGAAAGGCCTGATGTTCAGGCCCGCCATGATGGTCTCGGCATACTGGCGCTGCTCAATCAGATCAGGATTGTCCATAGCGCTTCATTGCAAGTGCCCACAGCGGCGCCTTTGAGTTCTCGCCGAGCTTTTGCTGCAACGCGTGATCAAAGACTTTGACCACGATGCCGTCTGTTGGCCAGCTGTCAAACAATTGACCATCAAGCCATTTCTGGTGCAGATCCTTGACTTGCCTCGGGAAAGTGCAGACCAGCGTGTCTGGCACGTCAAAACCACGCTTCCGCAGGTGCTCCATGCTGCAACTCTCGCTGCCTTCTGAACCAACAATCCTGAACGCACAAAACAACAGACCATCACCATTAGGCCTGCGGTTCAATGCACGGGCTGCGTGCTTCTGTGACTGTCCATCAGCGATGCCATACAGCTCGCCATGAATCTCAATCACGCCACTCGCCATAAATTTCTTCGGGATGCTCGGCACGAGCATGGCTGTCTCCATGGCACAGCGTCCTGAGCGAGTCCAGGCGCCAACCAGCTCACCGTTGACGTAGCGCAGCGCCAACGTGCAGCCGTCGATCTTGGGCTGGACGACCATCGTGGTGCCGGCCGGCAAGGTCGAGTACCAGTAATCAAAGGGCTGGTTATCCAGGCTCAGCAGAACCGTGGCGTCATCATCCAGCTCGGGGGCATGAGGAGCCTTACTGCGCAGCTGCTCCAGCAGCTGGTCATAGGCCTTGTCACTCATGATTGGCTCACCGTTGCGGTAAGCAGTATTGGCTTTGCGGACCTCAGCACGCAAGGCTGCAATGGACATTTTTGTAATGAGCAAAGGTAGGGCGCAAGCGCCGAGCGGATCATATGGCCCAGCGCTTTGCATGGCAACCTCCTAGCCAAGATGGCGACGCAGCTCGCGCGGCACAAACGCTGCGACATGCTTTCGCGAGAAACCGATGTAGTCGTAGATCTGCGGGACCCTTGGCTGCTTCCTGGCGTATGTGAACAGCAGCTGCACGCCACTAGCGCCGCGGCCCTTCACGCGATAGATGCCATCGGGGAGATCAAAGAGGTTGCCCTGACGACTCCTGATGCGGCCTCTGTTCCGGTTGTCAGGCTTAGAGAAGTAGCGGAAGCCACGGCCGGTCTTTCCGGCGCCCTTGGTGGTCTGCAGTCCACTCCAGACTTTTGAGTATTCACCCTGAGAAACCTTGTTGTAAGAGTTCTTGGAAAGGTTTTGCTTGAAGGGAACTGGATAGAAGTTGCGCGGTGCAATGCCGGCAGCATGCAAGTAACGGGTGAACTTAGTTTCGTAAGCAGGCTTCTTGCCTGCGCCGCCAGTTTTTGCTACAGGCTCGAGATATCGAGCCGGGTCATTGCCTTTGCCAACATTTTGTTTGTGGGTGATATGAACTTCGTAATTAGAAACGACCTTGTAAGTAACACTGCGCAGAGTAAAGTTATTTGGATTTTCAAAAACGCCCTGCATGTAAGCGGGCAAGTCCTTGCGAGCCAAGACGTAGCCCAAGCGGTTAACAGTGCGCCGCGCTGCCCGAGGGAGATCAGTTCGCTGAAGCGTTGTTAATCGATTAACAATCTGATCGATGTTGTGCGTGATCACATCGGCCATGGATCGCGAGCCTGCAGGTCTACGCCAAGTGTAGGTAAATCCCTAAAAACAGCCTTGTAACGAGGTAACGGTCCTGTTACGAGGGGCGTGACGGGCAAACCCCTTGCAGCGCAAGGGTTGTTACACTGTTACACCTATAAATATAAAAGAATATATATATGAGAGGATATATTTATCTGTATACCTATATCTCTATATATATGATTCTCCGGAAACACCGTAACAACGTATCCGCTCGTAACATCCGTTGCCGCGCAAGGAGTTTTAGCGTAACAGGCGTCGTAACAAGATCACTCAAAAGCGGAACACGGTATCAAGGTGCCACGACTGAGACCCATGCTTGGAAAGCGTATGGGTGATTGAGGCACCACTGCGCCATCTATGCGACGTAGTGATTGGCGGTATGCATTCCCGCTCCACTGTGTTTCTTTAAGCAGTGATTGCAAGTTCTTTTGTGAGTTCGCAATGGCCAACATTCCCTCATGGATCTTGATGCCATAACGTGCCAGCACAATCTCAGGAGACTCAGATCCATCTTTCATTGGTGTACATGTAATGACGCCACGTCTAGCCATTCCGACTAATTCACGGATGCTGATTTTCTTGGTGTCAACAGCAACCAGGCTGTCCAAGATGAAGTTGAGGCATTTCACTTCATCAGCCTCCATTGGATCAGCACTTGCAGCTTCTGGCCATGCAATGCCGTCGACAAGGGCCAGAGCAAAATCAAGAGTCACCACGTCTCCACCGCTTGCCATCAAGGAGTACCAGCCAGCGAGAAGGTAGCCATGCTGGTCGCCGTAACGAGCACCTCTTTTTCTGGCGAGAGCTGTTGAAAAGGTCTTGGCGTTCTCTCTGATGGCTGGAATGTTCTTGAGCGTGCGAGCAATCAAGCGTCGTCCATTGTCCTCGGTGCAAAGGCTGAGGATTTGGTTTTCAAATTTAAACCAGTCTTCTTTCTCCTCGCCAGCAACGGGCTTGTGCAGAGATAAAACGCAGAAACGATCGATGTCAGCCTTCTGGATCAGGTTGACGTTGATGGATGAGACGCAGAACATGCTGCGGATTTCAAAGCTGTTGGCACCACCAGAGGTTGTGCCCTTGTAGATCTTGCCGCCTTCGGAGGAGGCTATGCGTGCAAGTGACAGGACGTTCTGGACGATCTGCTTGTCGCGGGCCTCGTTCTGCTCAAACTCGTCAAAGACCACTGGGATGGCGTCTGATTTGAGAGTGCCGCGCAGTCCAGCTTCCGTAGTGCCACCGGTTGCGGACTGGAAGATGCCCGCCAACAGTGGCCGCATGAAGTATTTCAGGATGGTGGTCTTGCCGGTGCCGGCTCCACCTGTGATCCAGATGTGAGGCCGCCAATCGAGTGCGCCGCAGACAGGCGCTAGAACAATCCAGCCAAGCAAGAACTGGGCATAAATGGGGTCATCCCATTTGAATTTTTTAGCGAGCTGGATGAGCTGTAAGCAGGTCTCATTGCCCAAACACTCATCAGATGGGCCTGTAAGGGTCTTAGCTTTCTCGTAGAAGTAAATAGTGTCAGGTGGATTGTGGATACTTAAGTGCTCGGTTTCTGCGTCTTTGCGGATCACATCCAGCCTGTTGCCGAGATGCATGATGACTCGCTGCCTGTCGTACCACGCGCCGCGGCCTCTGACCATTTGAGGATCAAAGATGCCAACACGAAAAGATTGGGACATTAGCTCATCAGCGGCTCTGTCCCAGTCAGCAGAGGAACCCTTTGGGAATGCAGATATCCAATAGCCAAGAGGCGCCAGGTTCAAGAGATTTAGTTTGGTGTGAGACGCAGCCGGTAGGGCTATGACTTGACCACCTTTGTGTGGCAAGTAGTGATAGGTGCCTCGGTCGTGACCAAGACAGCTGAAGTAATCAATTGTCGTTGACTCTTCATCGTCATCTTCTTCTTCGTCAATGTGAAGCAAGGGCTCATCATTAATCTCAGGAAGCGTGTAAACGGTGGAGTTGTTTAGCAGGTAAAGGCGAGCTTCGTCTTCAGTGAATTCAGAATCCGCAAGGTCCCATCCTTCTGAAGCATCAGCAGGAGGCTCTACAACTCGCACTTCAGCAACGCCAAGTTTTAGCAGCTTGTCTGCAAGTTTTTGCATGGCCTCTCGACCTGCATCGTCGTTGTCGGGCCAAAGCGCGACCTTGCGTCCTTTTAAAGGAGTGAAATCACACTTATTGATGGCTTTACAGCCAGATGGCCAAGTTGTGCAAACAGCTAGAGGGAAGAGCTTGGTGGCTGCCTCACATGCCTTCTCGCCCTCAGTGATGATGACGCTGGATGTGGTGGAGAGGATTTTGGTGAGATTTAAAAGCGGTCTTGGAGCAGGTGAAGCCTTCCATAGCCATTTATCGCCATCCCACCAAAGAGGCCTAATTTTTTTGCCAGGAAACCTGCAGACGATGAAGTTGTCGCTGTAGTGCGAAACGAGTTCAGCGCCTTTGATTGGAGGTTCAGGTCGTCGAGGCTTAACACCTAAAAAGTTTTCAACAGCTGAGGCAGCAGTTTTGAAGTCCCAGTTGTTTTTACGCATAAGCATGTCCATGCCGCTGCCAGCGCCGCCGGACTGGGTTTTGCCGCCGCACTTGTTGCAAAACCAAGAGCCGTTGCCGTCTTGATCGTCAAAGCGATAGCGATCAGTGCCACCGCAGAGTGGGCATGAGCCGTGCTTGTCTTCCAACTGCTTCCCAGTCAAGCCAGCGAGGGCACCAAGAATTGAGGGCCACTGGCCCTGTGCAATTTCGTTGATTTTCATTTTTTTGTCTTTTTAACTTGCCGTGCTTTTTGGTCAAATTGGCGCTGTTGCTCGATCCGCCTTAAACGCTCAGGCCACTTGGCCTCTGCCTCTAAGAGCAATTCACGGTGATAATCGTCAAAAGCCCAGTGCCAATCAACAGGCTCGCCAGTAAAGGCGTAATAACAAAGGCCATCATCAAGCCAAAGTCTTAAGTCAGCAAGAAAGCGATTTTTTACGCGATCAGGATCGTACTTAATCATTTAGCGGTCATAGCTCTCGTGATCATCATCCGCACGAACGCAGATCTTGAGATGGTGAGGCTGTCCGCTTGCTTGTCGAGCCATTCAATGAGTGGCTCAGGGATGTCGAGGGTGATGGTGCGTCGAGTAGCCCGCTCAGGCTTCATGGGTTGCGCTGTGGTTTTGCCAGCAAAGCTTAAGCGTCATTCAAGGATTCGCAAGGCGTCTTCAGGACTTCTTGCAACATCTGCAATACCGCCAGCCCTTCGCACGACATCAAGCCATGTCTGCTGATGCTTTGAAAGCCTGCCGGTGTCTGTCTTTATCTCGAGTGATGCAAATACAGCGACCTTCTGCCCCACCATGTCAGGAGTGACCTCTACTGTTTTCCAGCCCACAAGGTCAGCCGACCCCTTCGCGAGGCCGAACTGCACCGGTCGACCAGTCCGGGGATCAGGGAGCTGGCCGACTTGATTCCTAAATAAACGCACATCTGGCCGTGCGCCAACCCTCAGCCTGATGTTTTGCTGGATGACTGTTTCCGGGTTCGCCATTGCCCAACAACAATTGGGCCAAGATTAGTGCATGCGTTCAGCCAAAGGCCCAGTTGTCGTCTTTCCATTTCTCGTAGTGGCTCCTGTTTTGTCTGACACGCCTTTTTTGTTGCCAGACCCAGCCAGGCTTGTAACCAAACTCTCTTTGTAGGGCTTCTAGTTTTTGATGATCATCGCCAGCATCGCTGATCCTTCTTTTTCGATTTTGCTTTTCTGCCCTGCTGAGCACGCCGCTTTCTTCAACTTGTACAAGCTCAGATGTTTTAACCTCTAAATACTCAGCTTGGCTCGACTCAAGGCTAAATCCATGTCCGCAAAGCGGGCAAGTTTTTTCATTTATCGGCAAACAGGCAAAGCATTCAGGGCAAATTTTAACTGGAGCAGCCGCCTCCTTTTTTGGTGGAGCCTGAAGCGACCACTCTCTAACCATTTGTGGCAGGCCATGGCTTTGTATGTTCCCAACGCAGTCAATAATTATGGCGTTTTTTTTACCTTCTGCAGTTCTCAAAACTCTGCCGACTTGCTGCAAATAAAGAGAAAGACTTTCAGTTGGTCTCATCAAGATCCCACATGTCACTATAGGAATGTCAGTCCCTTCACTAATCACGTTGCAACTAGTCAAGATATCCAATCCACGATTACCCAGCTTCTCAATGTAGTCGGCCCTGTTCTCCGCGGTGGTCTTAGACGATAGGCAAGCAGACCTATACCCGGCCTTTGAAAAAGCTTGAGCTACGAATTCAGCGTGATCGATTGTGCAGCAGAAAACGACAGCAGGCTTGCCGGGACAATGCTTTTTATACTCTTTAATTGCATCGCCTTCTAGCTTGAAGGCTCTTTGCTCTTCTGCTGCTTCCTGTAGGTCAAATTCGCCATTCTTATGTGCGATTAAGTCTCTCCTGAAGACAGTCGGAAGCGTAAAACACTTAACTGGACTCAAAAAACCTCTGTTGATTAGTTCTTTGACTTGCGGCCCTTGCACCAATAGATCAAAGTGTTCATCCAAGCCTTTTCTATCAAGCCTTTGTGGAGTGGCACTGACTCCGAGAAGCTTTGCTTTCGAAAAGTGATTAAGAATCTTGGCCCACTGCCCTGCGACTGCGTGGTGTGCTTCGTCAATAATTATCAATGCAGGGTCAAAATCAACTTTATGCAGCCTTCGCGCAAGTGTTTGTACAGATGCAACTTGCACTGACTCGTCATTACCTTTAAACCCAGCGGCAATAACTCCATGAGAAACACCCAAAAAGCCTAGAGCAATGCTTGTTTGAAGAATAAGTTCTTTGCGGTGAACAAGAATAAGAACCTTGTTGCTTTTTTTAATGGCGTTTTGAGCAATGTGGCAAAAAATAACTGTCTTGCCGCCACCAGTAGGCAGTGAAAGAAAGACTCTGTCTACTTGCCTAAGCCCGTTCCTAATCCCCTTGACGGCGTCTTCCTGATAGTCCCTCAGGTCCATAGAGGTTGCGCGATACTCGAGCAGGCTATAGCATGCGCAAGCAAGCAGCAACCGGCTTATGGGTTTCGGGGTCGAGATGAGCAACGCGGACTATCACGCGCACAAGGCCATCTCCAAAAGCAAGCTCGATGCTGCCCGCAAAAGCGGTCGGCACCTGTACGACATGTTGTACGGCCCACCACGGGAGTCGACTGCTGCCTTTGACATGGGCACCGTTCTGCATGCATCTGCCTTGCCGGGTGAAGACGCAGACGAGATTGCGGTTCGCATGCCGGAAGGCATGAAGAAGACCACCAAGGAGGGCAAGGCCTTTGTGGCTGAGCATCAGGGCAAGATCATCCTCAACCCATCTGACGCTTACGTTGTCGACCAGATGATGCTGTCCCTCCGTGAGCATCCGTTTAGCGCCAGCTTGGTCAACGGTGAGCTGAAGGGCAAAGCAGAGCAGAGCTTTTTCTGCACTGACACCGAGACCGGCCTTGAGTTGAAGGCACGTCCTGACTTTATCCTTGATGATCTTTCTTTAATTATTGACCTTAAAACAACTATTGATGCTTCTCCCAAAGGATTTCAGCGCAGCGTTGCTAATTATCGCTACTTTTGTCAGGCCTCTTTTTATTTGGACGTCGTCGAAATGTCGACGGGCAAACGCCCTCAAGGCTTTTTATTCGTTGCGGTTGAAAAGCTTCGACCTTTCTCTACCGCCGTTTATCTAGCCGACCAGGCCATGATTGATCTTGGCAAGCAACATGCTCGCGAAGATTTGAACAACATCGCGCAGTGGATCGCCGACGACAAGTTTCCTGTTTATTCCGAGCGGGTTGAGGAGATCTCCTTGCCCAAGTGGATGCTGCCTAAGGAAGACGGCACTACTACTGATTACCAACCTATTGAGCTTTACTAATGTCTATTGATTCACTTGCCGGAGAAGTCATTGTCGACGACAAGACTGGTCACACGGAGATGTTTATTCAGTTGAGCGACGATTACTGCGTTCAACTAGAAATGTTCGATCAAAAGGAATTTGTCAAATATCACGCTGGAGAAGAATCGAAAATTACTGATAACGAGGGGCTGCCAGTTGAGAAGCTGAAAAACTCCTACAACAAAGTAACTCTTGTTTTCGTGAAAGAAGCTTGGTCTTACAAGGTTATTTCAAGAGAGATGTGGGAAATAATTCAGCAAAGAGAAATGCACTGCCAAAACGGCTTTGACTACGACGCCATAGCTGATGTCACTGACATGCTCCAGGGCTTTAGGGCTACGTCTAAAGACTTCGACCCTATTTTTGACAGCCAACAACGCATGTGTGTATTTACTGGAGACGTTTCTTCAAACGTTGGCGACTGCTGCAATCATTCTCTTTACAACCGCGAAGATATTGAGTACGTCGACGTTATGACCACTAACGACATGTTGCCGGACAGGATGATTGACTAATGGCAAAGCCTGTAAATCACAAAAACGATGAAGGTCAGTGGCACCTGCGCGAGATTGAGTTTCAGCTCGACAGCGCTCTTGCTGCCTTCAGCATTGCAGAAACGCGTGTTAAACACTATCGCAAACAATTGCATGAATACTGGAATCCTCCTGATAGCTAATGGCCAGCCCACATTGGGGCACTCGGCCTCAAGACGTTATTGCTGCGGCCAAGGCCCGTGCCAGAGCTGCACTTAACGAAAAAGACCCAAAGCTCACTCATTTAGAGCGAGCGTTTTACGAGGCTTACAAGCAACAGCAATGACCACCGGGCATCCTTTCTCCCCCGACAAGGTGTAAGTCCCGACTTTCCATCTACCTATTTGTTATGGCCCGTTTACCTGGCGCTAAGAACAAGACTCGCATCGAGATGACTTTGCCATCTTGGTACGGCGACAAGCTCAAAGAGCTTCGTGTTGATTCTGGCTTTGACTCTGATCAGGCTTTCTCGGCTTGGCTTTTGCGCAACACTGTGCAGATCCTTTGTGGTCAGCGAGAGCCCAGCAACCAAAAACTTGGCGATCTACGCCTCCGCATGGAGCAAGCTCTTCCCAGCCCTGAGGTGATCAATGGGTGACCAATCAGCTCTGACAACCACTTCAAGCAAGTCGGTTTACAGCAGCATCCAGTCGTTTGAGTCGGCGCAGCGCATTGCTGCGTCTTTGGCTGAAAGCACAATTGTCCCGATGATGTATCGGGGCAAAGCTGGTCTTGGCAACTGCATGGTGGCTCTTGAGATTGCCAACCGGATGGGCATGTCGCCCTTCCAAGTGATGCAAAATCTTGACGTTATTCATGGTCGCCCTAGCTGGAGAAGTCAGTTCATCATTGGCTTGATCCAAGGCTGCGGTCGCTTTAAGGGTTTTACCTACAACGAGGCCGCTGATTCCTGTCAGTGCTTCGCCTCTATAAAAACCACTGGTGAGCAGGTCTCTGGCCCCAAGATCACTTTGGACATGGCCAAGCGGGAAGGCTGGACTAAAAACACGAAGTGGAGCACGATGCCACAGACAATGCTGCGTTACCGCGCTGCATCATCCTTCGGCCGTTTCCACATTCCTGACCTAATCCTTGGCATTCAATCTGTTGAGGAGAATGAGGTCATTGACGCTGAGGTCACAGTTGCCCCTGAGCCAGCGAAAAGCAAGCTCGATAAGGTCGCTGAGATTTTGACCCCTAAAACCGAACCTCAGCATGTCCCCGAGCCTGAGCCTGAGCCTGAGCCTGAGCCCGAAGCTTTTGCTGGCGTCGTTGTGGAGGCTGATGACTTCTTCTAATGGATAAGACACAGTTTCTTGACGCTTTCCAGCTAGCTGACCGTTGGGGTATACACCCTCAAACGCTCGCTAGGTGGAGACGCAGGCAAGAAGGGCCTAAATTCATCAAGGCTCAACACCCGGTTCGTATTCTCTATCCAATTGTTGAGGTAGAGGAATATGAGCAACAACATCCTTTTCTCAGGAAGTGACTCATGGAATTCAAGTTCAGCTCCACAATCTTCAAGAACAGCACTGAGGATCAACAGCGCTTGTATGGGGACAAATATGACCCCAACAAAATGTACCCAAACTTTACGGGTACTGTTTTGATTCCTAAAGGCCAACTGCAAGATCTTGTCGATTATTTGCACTGGGCAGTTCGCACTGAGCTAAAGCATGATGGCTACATCAAGGATGATGTCGTGCCTCTTAAAATTTCGGGCTGGCAGAAAGAGTCGCAAAGCGGCAAAAAGTTTTTGAGCCTTTCCTATACCCCTGACTACAAGACCTTAATGTCTGCCAAAGAAAAAAAAGAAGCTGCAGAGCTTATAGATACGCAGGAGATTATGCAGCACCAGCAAACTTTGGACAAAGCCGCCGCTAGCCTTGCCCAAGGCACTGCCGGCAGTGTGGTGAAGCCTGACCAAGAGGACATCTTTTGATGGACATCCCGGACTCTCCATGGCAGATGCAGCGTCAGTGGATCCACCAGAAGCTGGACGACCTGCCGGAGGGTTCGTTTGTCACGATCCCGGTCGAGCAGTATCGCGACTTGGTCATGCGGCAGTTCCAGCTGCAAGACCTAGTCGCAGCCCAAAAAAAGCTATTGGAGAAACATGTCCCGGACTTTTGAAAAGATTGGCCTCGCCATGCTTCGGTGGGGTAGCAAGCGCCCTGTGCTGCTACAGCGTCCACCCAGCTGGACTGTGCAGTATCTGCGGCCCTTGCCAGCTGATAAGCCACCAATTAACGTGGCGCCGATTGGTCATGCTGGCATCTGGCTGATGAGGCGTGCCAACCCGCTTTCTTACGTCAACGCAAACGGCAGTGCCATCAAGGTGACTTTGCCTTAAAATTACAACTTACACTTTTTACTTATGCGAAACATTTTTTGCGACAGCAGTTCTTTAGGTAAAGCAGTATATATAGCAGACATACAGTCTCTTACTCGAAACGATTTAAACACATTAGAGCGTGAACTCAATGTTGCTATTAGCAACATGAGCGCAAAGATGCATGAGGAAAGAGACACTACCGAGCTTGATTGGCTGCACAAACTTAGCGTCAAGCTAAAAATTTGCGAGCAATTCATAACTCGCATCAAGCAGGTAAAGGAGAATGATCTTTCAAAGCTTGAGGCCTATCACTTGTCTTACTTTCGGCAAGCAGTTTCTGCACTGATTGGTCCGTTGCAAGCTGATAAGCTCTACGAAAAAGCGCGTCAAGATGCGCTTTTCCAAGTCGGCAAGGAGTCAAACTCTTGAGCAATTTTCAATGGGACGATAATCATCCTCAAGCGCAACACGGCGATGGTATCAGCCATCCCAAGAAGGGCGTCAAGACAAAGCCATTTAAGTTGCTGGTGCGCAATGGACAGGCTGCGCCAATGATCTGGCGCACCTCTGCTGAGAATCAAAAAGCCGCTATTAATTACGGCAAGGCCCGCTGGCCTGATGCTGCCATTGAAGTGGTCAAGTGATTACTTCTTGCCGCCTTTCTTGCTGCCGCCTTTCTTGCTGCCTTTCTTTTTGTCGTCGTAGTGGTAGGGCATGACCAAAAGTGTGTCGCGTCTTGACCTTAGCGCCGGCTTGACGCTAGAAGATGCCCTCGATCTGCTTTATCGCGGGAAGGCAAACGCCGTAAAACTGGCTGCTGCCGCTGGTGTGTCTAAAACCGACCTGCTCCAGGTCTTTGCCGACTACGTCTCGTCACGAGGCCTAGAGCCCAACGCTTGGCAAAGAGATGATGAGGTTTCCTGGCCCTACATCACCTAGGCCACAAAATTGGTTGCGGACTAAGGCCGACTCACGCATCCGCACCCCTCGCACCTGATCCGCTGCAGGTGAACTGTCCTTCGCCCGTTTCAGGGTGAAGAGCCCAAATTATAGCCATGCGTCAACCAGATTCTGTTGGAGTCCACCTCATGACACTTGGGATTATGCCTTTGTTCAAGCCTTGGTTTTTCGATGGATCAGTCGTGTATTGGGGTGAGCCTTGCCACACCCATAGCGCAGCACTTGAAGCAGCTGAGATACTGAGGGCGATATACAAGTAATTTATGGCCTCATTGCGTTACCACGCTGGGCGCATGGTCCTTAGCGAGGATGGCGATGGATGGCGCGTCAAGATAAAAACCAAGACCGGGAAACTCTCTTGCAGCTTGTCGGCAACTGAACTTGAGCAAGCAGTGCTTGAGGCAGAGCAACTATATGCAGATGCGCGTTGCCTGAATAGTTCTCAGCCACGTTGCATGAACTGCATACACTGGGAAATAGTAAAAGCCAACTGCAATGTCGGCTGTCCTGAAGGGAGGATGACTGGTGGAACCTTTGCTAAAGACTGCGCCTACTTTTGGCAATGTCCCGACTGATGCGATGGACTATGGCGATGGCTTTTACATCATTCAAGGTGTAGAACCAATCGGTGAGCCTCGCTATTGCAGCTGCGGCCCTGATGGGCAGAGGCAGTTTTCAAATGATCTTTGGCAGGCTGACATCTACATCCAGCACATGAAAAATGCCAAAGCCAACGATTGAGCTTGCGGTCAAGGATGGATCCACTGCTTGGGTTGTGCAGTATGGCGGCATGGCACGCCACTTTCCGGAGTCAAAAGACTGGGCGGCTAAGCAGTTCTTTGAACTTGTGACTCTTGCTTACAGCCCCAAGGCTGCAACTGAGGAGTCAATTTCTGCAATGTGACCGACTGCCTGTTGCAACAGCTTTGCTTGATGCCAGTTGGTGCGGATCAAAGAGACGCACATTGTCCGAAGTGCGTCTTCGTCGTTGCAACCTTGAATGTCACGGACACTTTTTTCAAGCTCAAGCTCCTCCTCAAGGCTCTGAGTCACGACCATCCAGTCAGCCCAGCCCATAGCCCTGAAGATATTTATTAAGTCATGCCACAGACGGCATGACTGTCAAGTGATTGTTGTAATGACCGGTCTCTGCATAGCTATGCATTGGCGTGTTTGACATGGCGTGGAAGACCATCTGGCCGATTTTCAGACCAGGCCAAAGAGGCAATGCATGATGCAATCGCTCGTTCTTCAACTCGAGAGTCAGCTTGCTTCCGTGCCAGCCTGGGTCGCACCAGCCAGCAAGCAGGTGATTAAGACCAGATCGTGCGCGGCTTGATTTGAGTACAAACTGGCCGCTGATGTCGTCGGGCAGGTTAAACAGCTCAAGTGTCTCAGCCAGGCAAAACTCGCCGGACTGAAGCATGAACGGCTCATCTTCTGTCCTGTCTGAGATGTCAACACGAATCAGCTCAGGGCTGTAGATGCTCTCGATCATCAGGTGATCGCCTAAGCGCAGATCCAAGCTGGCTGGATTTAGCAGATCTGGGTTGAACGGGACGACCATGTCGCTTTTGCGGCAACGAGCTTGGATCTCCCAGTCACACAGAACCGCCATTCGATCAATGCAAAACGCAAGTCTACTTAGGTTCCTTTAGAGCGCTCTTTTCTTTGTGATAAGCACCCTTTTCGTGCATTTCGACCACATCTCGGACCCAAGGGACTAGCCAGTCATTGACTCTTGAACATTGGTCCCAGTTCACAGGCTTGGCGCATTGCAGAACAACAGTTGTCCAAAACGCACTAATAAACGCCCAGATCCAATAAAACTCACTCATTAACCAAGATCACCCAGCCCGTGCTTGGTCCGTTCGCTTGCCACCGTTGATAGAACGCAGCTTGCCTCACACGGACATTACGTCCCAAATGCGGGTTGCTATGGCCTCCCTTCTCCATCTCGGGATACCCTCTCGGATCTTGCATGATCCACTCTGGATCGTTGCTGTTCTTACCCGCGTAACCACTGATTACGCTCCAATGCCCGCAACCTAAACCGCTGCACATTGGTGGTTCGCCACGAAGCATGTTGCCTGCGTGCAACCAACCAACCAGCACAGGCCTGCCGTTTTCGACCTCAAGCTCAACCATGTCAGCATCGCCATCTTTGCGAAACTCAGCTTCTAGACCCAAGCTCCGCAACGCTGCTAGCTGAGCTTCTACCGAAGTGGTGTCGCCAAATTCAGCACGAATCGCATTGTATTGATCATCCGTGCGAACCTTCTTGTAATACGCAGCCACCATGGCCGCCGCTGAACTAAAGCATTCCCGATGGCCGGTTCCTGTCTTGTTATCGAGCTGTCTGAAGTAGGGCATGTAAATCTGCTGGTCATACCCGCTTTCTTTCCAGGACTGAAACCAATCAGCTTCGTTTTCTTCCAATAATTGCGGCGGCAGCGACTCTTCAAGCTGTTTAACAGCAGCCAACTGGTGGGGCGTACCACGAAAAAACTGGAAAAACGGCAACAAAGCAAGGGCCATTACTACCAATACAGCAGCTGACGCGCCAATCATGCCGAACTTAAATGGTTAATGCTATTTATCGACGCGAGAAGTTGGGAACAGCAAGTCTTTGAGATGCTTGACTGCCAAGTCATCTAGGTCGTTGTCGGTTTGCTTGACGACCCGCTCTAGCATCGCGACGATCAGTTCTTTAAAAGCCTTTGACCTGGCCATTGACAGTAGCAATGGCTTGAGAATCAACAACATTAGATGCCTATGCAGGGCTCTAATAGTTTAGTTCCGATCGCTATGGCCCTCAAGTCGCGCTACTGATCGCTCTAACTCGGCCAGTCTGCTGAAAATTTCTTGGTCTCTTGTTCTGATATCGGCGTGGAGAACATCAAGGCGACCGGCTAAATTGTCTACAGCAGTTGTCAGGCGTACCAAGGAGTCTCGACCTTGCTGGTTTTGACGGGACAGCCCAGTTAACCCAGCAGAAGCAACTCCTATGCTTGCCCCAGCGACTGCAGCCCAGACTTCAACCACTACTCGACCTCTAGCGTCAATCCATCATGGCAGAGACGAAAGACTTGCAAGAGCAGGAACAGGAGGACCAAAACAGCTCTTGGCTAGGTGACGTTGTACGAGTCACTATCCTGCTTTGGTCAATGGGCATCTTGACCGCCAACTACCTTGGTATTTTTTCGCAAGCGGTAGACCCAACGTTTCCAGCCAGCTTGCTTACTGGGACGGCAGCGACTTACACGCCAGCATTGGGCAAGTTGAATAAGAAAAAGAAGGACGACAAAACCGTTAACGTAGACAATAAGGACACCAAAGCCGGAATCCAATGAAAAAGGCACTTCTGGCACTAGCTGCCAGCTTGCTTGCCGCTCCAGCGCAGGCAGACATCACGCATAGAATCCAGTCAAGCGTTTCGCTGTCGGTTGATGGAGCGGGATCCGTTGCAATCCGGCAGCCGAGTTCACTGGCAATATCTGGCTCTAACGTCACTTTGGACACTGCTAGTAAGTTCACTGCATTTAGTTCCGGGACTGCCCTCGGTTACACTCCTGGCGTTTACAGCATTACCACTGCTGGTGATGCTTTCAGTTACAGCGAAAGCTATACAGAAGGAGACGACGTTCCAACCGTCCTCTCAACAACAGTCACCGCCGGAGTAGTCCCAGCACTGCCGGTGTTCGGCAATACAACGACCACATCAGGCGGAGTCGCTGGAACACTAGCTGGCACGATTGCAACTGATGGCGCTATTTCGGTGACTGCGGGTTCGGCTGGTACTACTGCAATCGGTCAAGTCATCCAAGAACTGACAATCAAATGATTCTGTTGCTGCTTTTGCTTGTTGCCGCACCAGCAGCAGCAGTGCCTGTGGTGCCTAATTTCTCACAGGGAACCCTCTCCAGTTTCACAACCACCAAGACCAAAGTCACAGAAGTCATCAACTCGTATGAGTACCGTACTGGCTACGAGTATTCAGTCAGTGGTACAAACATCAAGACTGACGCCGCCATTGCTCCAATGGGTCTGACAACAACGTCAAACACCATTCAAGGCATTACCAGCAAGTGGACATCAATTGATGCTGCAACTAAGCCAACCTGGACAATCGTTAATCAAGGTGAGGCCATGCAGTTTGTCGAAACCCTGCAAGGTCCAGGTTTGGTTAACCATACACTCATCAACCGTGACACCGACATTGAATCTATAACTGAGACGACAAGTACCTTTACCCAATGAAGCGAGTCATAGCAACGCTTTTGCTGCTTTCCGCTCCAGCACAAGCTCAGGTTTCCAGCACTGCTGCACCAGTTGCAAACAGTTCGGGAAGTGTCACAAACCAAGCTGTGCAGGTGGTGCCATCACGCACATTCGGGTTCAACTATGCAGGTATATCTTGTCAGGGAGCGACTCTTCACATCAATCCTTTTCTAAGTACAACTACTAGCTGGGCGAATCCTTATGAGCGTTACTACCAAGAACCGGTTTATGACACTCTCGATTTGGTTGGTGCGACAGATCCGGAGGGTAATGCCATCCCGGACGGCCAGCCCGATAGTCCAGGGAATATCCTTTACTATCGTCCAATCAGGACGGGTCAAAAGACGAATTACTCAATTAATG
>VMHT01134303.1_pt1 | contig 18818 bp, 27 predicted proteins | sample 4693611 | NCBI WGS metagenome assembly VMHT01 (sample SAMN12280063, study PRJNA550983) | marine metagenome | isolation source: seawater sampled from same location over 5 years 0.02-0.2 micron viral filtrate | place: USA: collected off the coast of southern California halfway between the port... ...
AAAGGCAGGGGCTTAACAGCCCCCCTTACAAAATAAATTAATAATTTACAAAAAAAGGAGTTTACACTTACAAATTTTTAATTTATAACTGACGTAGCAATAAAGGAGATATATATGCTAGATTTTACAAACGATTATGATTTTAACATTTTGGAACTGCCACTAATACCACAAGGCATGACAACACCTGTGGACGGTTGGAAGCTACTGGTACGCGAAGACACTGGCGAACACCTACACGTTCACAAGGCAAGCTATAAGGTACTGCCACACGCTGACGTAGTGCAAGCCACTGAAGACGCTCTAAAGGCTGTTAATATATCAAGTGATTATGACTTTAATGTTTATTGCCACGAGCAGGGTAAGAAGCTTGAAATAGATATTAAGTTTAACAACCTTGTAACTGAGCCTGAAGTTGGTGACCATGTAATGTTTAGAGTAAAAGGTTTTAACTCTTATGACGGACATTGGGCATACCAAACAGTGGCCGATGCTTTTAGACTATGGTGCAAAAATGGTTGCGTTACACCTGACAGCGTTACCGCAATATGGCAACGACACACCAACAGCATTTCAGTAGAAGGCATAGAGCAAAAAATAAAACTAGGTGTAGAAACATTTTGGAACCAAAAAGAACAATGGCAAGCTTGGATGAAAACCAAAGTTGAAAAGGAAGAAGTAGAAAACCTGTTTCGCAAACGCTTAGTTAAAATTAACTCTAAAACTACCGAAGAAACCCATAACAAAAAACAACTAGAAAACCTTATGGGACAACTACACCAAGAGTTTAAACACTTAGGCCAAAACAAATGGGCGGTTTACAACTGCATGACGCATTGGGCAACCCATACAACAGACACTAAAAGGCCGCATAATGTAACTCGTGAAAGAGAAAGAGCAGTTGGCCAGTTACTAAATACAAAAGTATGGGAGACTTTATAAGAAGAAAGGGGGGGAAACCCCCCAAACTTCATTAAATAAATTTAGGGAGAAATATTATGGAAATGATGGAATACGTTGAACAATTAGCTAAATATTACGATGCTTGGCCTGAGGTGCAAATAGGAACATCTTCAGTAACAGTACCACAAATTGGCAAAATGCTTAGAAATGTTCACTATTATGATTGCAGGGGATTATCAGAATACACCTACGAGGCAAGCCTTTCAGAATATGGCGCAGACTTTAGCATACCACCCTCCATAGACACTATTTTGCCTGCACCCGCTATAGGGCTTTTTGTAGATGTTGAAAGTAAAGTAAGCCATAGGGGGCAACACGAAGCAAATTCTGTTTTAGAAAATAAACAAGATAATTTAATATTATTGATGCCTATGACTAAAAAAGTAAATGGCGACATCGTTATGGAAACGGCGGCAGTAAAAAACAACAAACCTTTAGTTGGTTATGTTGAAAGCAATGACGATGACGAAATAGAATACCCAGAACTTTTTTATAAAAACTTTGTGGCTTTATCTTGTTGGCTTAGCCCCAACACTATGCCACACCCAATGGGCGCAATAGAATGTTTTCAAACTGCTTGCCCCCAAGACGATTGCGATTGCAAAATAGATGTTTTTAAATTTAGTCACGATTTAGAAACCTTTAAAAACCAAACACAAGAGGCACGGGATGCTGACTCCACATGGCTACGACACGTTGCTTCTTTTCTTAAAGTGATTAACAAGCCACGGTTTGTTAAAACCACGCCCTCAGACAGCCGACAACGGCGCAGGGGGCTAAATAGGGGCATGGGGTTTGCTGTAGATGCTTGGCATCGAGTTTCTTGGAACGTTGATAAACCTGTGACGGCTAGAGAACCTTTTGATGAAACTTTTCATAAAATGCCTCTACATTTTAACAAAGGCCATTGGAAAAGAGCCGAACAACATCACCCTAAATCTGTTTTAAGAGAAGGCCAGTGGCGCACATGGATAGAAGGGTATTGGGCAGGCCACCCCGCATTTGGCTTTAAAAAGCAGTATTGGACACCTACAAAAAAAATAGCATAATTACAAAAAAAACTATTTACATTTACATTTTTATATATTATACCTTACATATAAACAATAAAGAGGATTTATAAAATGAATATATCAACTGAATTAACCGTAGAAATTAGAAGCAAAGGTGGCTTTGGTGACGAGTTTAAAATTGAAATTTATGCTGACGTGGACAGAGATGGCCACCCTGACAACATAGAGATGTTTTGGAGCAACTACGTTACTAAACAGCAAAAAGAGCTACCCAAGCACGTTAGGGCTTTTGTTGAAAACGAATACATGATGGCAATAGATGAGGCCTTATGTTTGGAAAGTGTGCAATGCGATGACATGGCTTATGATTTATGGAAGGAGAGCTTCTAATGATTGATTGGCAAGATAAAATAATTTTCGTGGCTATGATAATAATGATGATTATAGCCGCCCTCAACATAGACAGCTTCATGGTGATGCAATGAGTAAAAAGATAAAAATAGAATTAACTGAACAACAATATTTTGCAGTTGCTTCTGCATTACATAGCCATTGCTTAGATATTATGGGGGCTGAATTTATAGACCCACAAATAGCTACCGAAAACAGGGTAATTAATAATGCACTTGATGCAATGGATAAAGGACACAAAGAATGGATAGAACCAATAATAAAGTAATTCATAACAACCCTTATGAAAATCCGTACGATGAAGATGAATTTTTAAATCCTGACTGCGATTGCTACGGTTGCGCTACTATGCGCCATGCGTGTCAGTATGAAAAAAGAAGGGAAAAAACACCACATAAAATGAACTTAAAAACTTATTTCAGGCATAAGGATAAAACTAATGGAAATAAAACCAGAAGATAGGGACACTCGAGACAGTATTAAACGCGATATAGATAGGCTAGAACCTCTAGCCTTACTACCCAACGCACCGCCCTCAGTTAAGCAAGACTATAGGCAAGCAAAAGAAGCTATGGCGGTATTAATTAAAAAACTAAGGGAGGAAGGAGTTAGGATATGAAACCTTGGGAGCAATTAAGAAAAAAGCAGGCTATAGAAGTAAAAGAACTTTTTGAGTTATTTAGCCACTTAACAATAGTAGAAGCCTCTAGGGCAATGGGCATAGATACAAACTCGCTTAGAACTCACGCATTTAGGTTCGGCGTTGGATTTGCCAAACAATATGGCGGCAAAACTTCTATAGAAACAGATGCTAAAAAAGTAGCAAACCAAAGAATAACTTTACCAAAAGTTCCTTGGGATGTTCGTGGGGAGGAGATTAAACGACACTAATGGACACCAACTGATTTAATGGCATTTGCCTCCCCTAATTTCTTATAAAAAAAACGAGCAGTAAACACAATGGAATATTATACGCTTTTGACAATATTTTACCCAATAGCAGAACATGAATTACAATTTAGCGTTTGGTTTTTATCGGAAAACAGTTGTTGGAATATTCTAACAAACAAAAATACTATTTACGATAAATTAAATGCAACTTCTGGACACTGCAATGTAAGCGAAGTTGTATCTAAATTAACCAAACCTAAAATAAGGCCTTGGTAAAAATAAATTAAAAAATTATAAAAAAACCTCTTTACACTTACAAATTTATAGTGTAAAGTTTACATATAAGCAAAAAAGAGGATTTTAAAAATGAATGTATATGTTGTTAGCACACAAATTTTAGAAAATGATGGCGCAGAAGTAGGTTCTGGAGCGTTTGCAGAGGGGCTACACCGTTGGAAGTATAAAGGCGGCGACGATTACGTTGTGCAAGGTTTAGAGCGTGAGCAAGACGCTATGGCTTTTGTGGCGGCGATAGTTACCACTAACAATTTAGGCCATAAAGAGTTTGTAAGAAGCGTTAGAACTTATGCAGAATGGCAAACCGTTCTTGACGATATGGACGAGCGCAGTAAAGAATTTTACGAAGAGCAAGCCATAGAGGTAAACCCCAACACTTACAAAAAGGCGGCATAAAAAGGGGGGGGGCAGTTAGCCCCCTTACCTTAATTCGAAATGTGGACCATCTATAAACGGCCTGCGCCCTTGTGACCTTCTAAGGTCTACATACTCATTCATAGCATCTTCCATAGTGCCTTCAAAGTCGCCTATATCGTCTATATGCCATGCCGCGCCCCATCTAAGCCGACAACCTACTTCCTTGGCCGCACTAGCCATTGCATCAGCTATGTCATCATATACATTTATTTCCCAAACAACTTCCGACCCATCATATGCCACTAAATCAACAGCGTGTGAAAACCCGCTATCTTGCATTAAGTGTTTTGATTTCATTGTTTGGCTTCTGCCCATATCGAAAAGCCGTTGTTGTTCTTCGACACTTCGAACGCCATACGTCACGCCAAAGTCAATTTTAGTTCGTTCTATGGCCTTCTGTACTGTAGCAACCATATCAGGGTGAACACCCTCTAGCTTGCCCAAAGACCTACTTGATAATTTAAAAGACATTTTAATTTTCCTATAACTATTTTCTAAAAAACTTTGTGGCAGACCTTACGGCAAAACTACTGGCTACGATTACCCCTAACGTGTATTGATACCACTCTGGCATACTTTCCAACGCTATAAAGCCTTCCGCAACAATTTGACGGCCTTTTTCACCTGTGAACACTAAAATTAATGGAATACTGAACAAACCAACCAGATATTCGTCTTTCCATGAGTTCTGAGTTCCTTGCGCCATTATCCGCTCCCAATCGGCAACCGATGTTTCTTTTGAGAGCAATATTTTACTTTTTGCTTCTGCCTCCGTTAGTTTTAATTTGGCTTCAGCCGCTTGTTTAGTTGTTTTTGCATCTAGCCAAGACCCTGCTAGACTTGCAACTGGACCTAATAATTGTGCTATCATGCGTTTTTATCCCTTATGCTGTTAAATCCAAAATAACCAACAACAACTCCACTAGCCGCCACAACATAAACGCTTGCAATATCTGTTATAAGACTTGCCGCCACCTCAAAGCCAAGAACAGATGCTAATAAAATAATAAAAGGGTATAACAACATTCCCGCGCAACACGCCTTAACTAGCAATCGTTCCGTGTTCCTTTTTTCGTCTGCATCAGCTATTTTTAATCTACGGTCTTCTATTTCAAGTTGTTGAAACTCTTTCTTACTAAGGTTGCCGTTCTTATCCTTATCTAGCTTGTCGAACTCTGTCATTTGCGTACTCCTGACATATGCGCCTATTATATCCTAAAATTATTAATCGTCCACGTTTATCGTATGCCGCCCATTTTTTGCCATGTTCTATTACTATTGGGTCGTAATCTCCAAGCACGAAACTTTCATGGAGTTGTGGGTTACTAGAATTTTTGCTTTCTCCGCTTGGCTTAGACATTCTTCTTTATCCGAAAATGTGGCTATCTGATAAAATTTTAAATTATCAGTATTTATAAAATGTAAAAAAACCAAAACATAAATCATGGCCAGTAATCCCAAATGTTGAGCCAACCCATATGATGCAGATAGGCCGTAGAGCCGATACAAGCCGCCGTGAGAAGCAAAACAATAGAAACGGCAGTAAGTGCTAGGTCAGCACGTTCCTGTGCCTCACGCCTCGCCCTAGCCTCTGCCTCGCGTTTTTCTGCTAAAACTTCCCTACGCATTTTCAATAAAGTGTTCCAATGAGAAGGTCCAAGCGATTCACAGATAAATTTTTTCAGTTCTTCTTCAGCTTCAGCGGCTTGCCTAAGTTTCTGGAATCGTTCCATCGCTATAGCATTTACACTTTTACTTGAAACACCTTTTTTTTGTAATTGCTTTTTCGCATTATCAGTTGCGTCGAAGAATTGACCAATTTGTTTACTTAACCCTGCAACAGATTTTCCTGCGGCGAGGCCTGTTTTTATGCCCGCTAAAATTGTAATTGGGTCCATGTTTACATACCATCAGAATTAATGGGACGTCTCGTCAGGTATTCTATTGTATTTTCAAGGGTCTTTATCCTAGCTTGCAGTTTAATAATCTGATTGAACTGAAGCAAAAAACCTTCCTGCGTTTCATAAACGTCCTCAAACTCTTCATAGATTTCGTCAATAGTTTCGCCACCATCCTCTTCAACTTCGATTATATACTCTATAATCTCGTCAATTCTTTCGGTGTTTTCTTCTACATCACGAATTAAGTTTGTGCGGTCAGTAGCGTTATTTTCTATTGTAAGAGTTTCAACTTGTTCTGTTAGTCCCTCAATAATTGAAGCTTGCGAAGAAGCATACCAAATGCCTCCTCCGACTGTGGAGACTATCGCGACCACCGCAGAAGCGGCAACAGCAATATTTACCTTGGGTAAATCCATCTAATACCCATTAGCCACCAATTTACTAAACTCGCCTGACATTAGTTTCTTTTTAATGTAAGCATTTAGTTCTTGGCTACCTAATTTTGCGCCACATTCCTTCATCCACATTTCTATAACTACAAATGGAATAGACCCTGCAAGGCGCATATCTGATTTACGGTTATGCCCATCTATGTTGCGCTCCTTATTAAAATCTAAAATGCGTTGAATATCCTGACTGCGGTTAATTACAATTTTACCGTCTTCATCAAGATATTTTGTTTGTACACTCATTTTTTGGCTTTCTTTTTCTTAGGTGCTTTGCCACCTTCCCATGCTTCATTAACGTCAGGGGTAGAGGGGTCATCGGCTTTTAGTTTACCAGTTGCCGTTCTTGCTCGTTTTGGCTTAGATGCGCCAATTTCTAATGCAAACCCTGCTTGTAATAAAATTGCGCCTTCTTCTGCATCAACTTCTATTTCTTCGCCTTGATTAGTAGCAACACCATTTACAAAAGGTCGCCTGTCAGTTGTTATTTTAACTTTCATAATACCCTCCATAAAGATGGGGCATTGCTGCCCCACCTACTTTTATGATGCGTTGATATCTGCAACGATACCGTGTGCCTTTTGCGAAGTAACTTGTAAGCCGTACTCACAAGAAATTAATCTGCGCTCAGACAAACCAGTTTTTGCAAGAGGTTCTTGCTTCGCTGTTTGCAAGTAAGCAACTTCAGCATATGATGGGTCTATAACAAGAACATCAGGTGTATAATCTACACTTGAGACTGTTCTGACACGCATATGACGGTTAGGCACAATCTGAACCTCACCAAAGTCACTGATGTAAACATCAATAGCAGCATTTAACTTGCTATCTTCTGCTTCTTTGTAACGTGTTGCGTTACCAGTGAAAGTTGAGATTTTTTGCTTTTGCGCTGAACCACACATAACAATCTTAGGTGTAGCCCCTGCATTCCAACAACTTGCAATAACAGTTTTCAAAAGTGCTTCTGTTATAGGGCGAAGTGTACCGTCAGTTGCCGCAGCATTGACAAAACCGCTTTCACCAGAGCCAGAAGTTGTACCGTTAGCACCTGAACCACCTCTAGATACGTTAGAAGTAAGGTATGCAGGTAAACCCGCAGTTGCTCTAGCAGTACCAGATGCACCTGCGTTTGCAGCTACGTTCGATAGCAACATGGCTTCCATGTCTCTCTTAAGTTCAGAAAGCTTATATGCAACCTGTTTTGCTACTGTCTGTGCATTTGCAACACCATTTACAGCTTGGTTAGTAGAAGAAACTTCTACGACTTTCGCTGAAATTTGTGTGTAGCCACCTTTACGAACAGCGTTAGTTGGTGCTGTATTAGCAATTCCAACATCACCCTCGATTTGACGGTTTGTTCCAGTTGCGGCTAGGTCAACTTCACTCCACTCAAAGTAAGTGTTGTCAACGTTGCGTGTTCCAATAGAGGACATAAGTAAAGTCTCTGTTGGGGTGATGGAAGCCATCGCTTCGGATAGGTCTTCCCGAATTGTAGAAACATCGTATGTTTCGTTTGTGTTGGCTGTTACGGCCATGTTAAAGTCCTTTCTTTAAGACAAGAGATAATTAGTCACATCATCAAGTGACCCAGATTTTTGCATTCTTGACCGCGCTTCTTTCTGTTTTATTACCTTTGTACCACTAGCAGTTTTTTTTGCTCCCGCTTTTACCATTGGCCTTGCGCCTTTGGTTTTTTCTACAACCTTAGTTTTAGAAGTTTGCAGTTTGCGGTAGGCTACAGCATCACGAACAATTTTAAATTCCCAAGTATGTTTTAGATTGCCTAATATCTCAACAGGAACTTGGTAATAATCAACAGCCACAGTTTGAATATCCTCCAAAAGTTTTTTACTTTTTTCGGGGTCATTTAACTCTGGCATTTCCTTTTTCAATATTTCAGCTTGTTCTGCCGCATATCGTTGGTCTTGTTCATACATAATACGTTCATTAGCTTTAGATTGCTCTTCGGCTTCCACCTTAAACTTACTAAATGCTTCAACGTCTTGCCGATACTGCTCCATTTGTTCCAAATAACCTAGAGGGTCACTTTGTTGAAGTTCCTTATTTGGCATTACTGGCGGTCTTGGAGCATCACCATTTTCGTACGCTTGTAATATTGCATTAAGTTTTTGACGGTCTTCCTGCAATGATTGGGTAGTTTGCTCTAGTTCTTTTTTAACTCTAGCATTATCTTCCATACCCTTTTGGATGTAGTCTTGTCCTGCGGCACTTCGCTTTAGCTCCCCAATGGTTGCCTTCTTAATTTCGCCATCGCTTTTATACTCTAGCTCCATATCGTCAGAAAGTTCAAAGGGAACGGCTGTATCCTCGTCTAGCCCATCCTCATCCACGATTTCTTCTAAATCATCGCTTTCGTGGTCAGCGACATCTTCACTTTCGGCTACTTCAACCATTTCTTCAGTCTCAGTGTCCTGAGGTTCCTCAATAACAGCTTCAGCAACTTCGTTTAGATTATCTTCTAATTTTTGTGGCGGTTCTGATATTAAATTTGCAATATCATTTATACTGCCACTGTTAGGTTCAGTGCTCATGAGCGTCCCTTGCCTTTCGTTCTATGAGTTTTTCAGCGTCTACATCAGCCCTTAATAAAAACTCAATTTCATTTAACGCCCGATAAATGGCGTGAGCATCCTCACGTTTTTCCACCTCTGGCGCACTCGTATTCGCAATTAACCATAATTGGTTGTCTCGCAAATCCTTCATAATGCCTAGAAATTCCTCATTATTTAATAAATTTCTGGCTCTAATAGCTTTCTTCTTGTAATCCATTCATCATTTCTTTGTGGTGCGGTCTTACTTTATCTTGTTCGGCTTTTATTGCTGTCGTGTCAACTGCCGTTTCATATTTACCTAATATTTCCGCAACCTTAACCGCTAAATCTTGAACCATATTATCACGCTGTAAATCATCTTTCATGGCTAGTTCGTGCATTTTAAAATCTCTATCACTTGCCGCTTTTTGAGCGTCTAATTGCAATTTAGCCATATCAACTTGCGCTTTTGTTTGCGCTTTCATTTGTTCAGCTTGAATAAACGCTTGATTAGGGTCTGGTTGGCCTTGTTGCATCATTTGCGCTTGCTGTTGCGCTTGTTCTTGTTTAGCCGCTATTAATTCTTGTTCTTTTTCAAACGTAACTGGTAAATAATAACGGTCTGTATTTTTTAAACCAACCGAACCTAATAAATCAGCTAGGGTATTTCTAACATTAGTCATTGTAACTAAACCGTTTTGTGGTCCATATTGTTGCCACACTGACATTTGCATTTGTAATGTTTCTCGTAATACCGCAGATTTTTCAGCTTCACGACCTGTTCCGATGCCAACATTAACTATCATGTCTGCATCAGCGTTCCAACTTCTAGGGTCTACTTCAACAAATTCATTATTTAATCTTATTATTTCTTCTTTATCAGAGTTATTTATGATACAATGCGCTATTAATTTAAATAACCGTTTCATACCACCTTCTGCTAAATTTCTTGAAACAACTTCGGCTTGCCCTGCCGCACCTTGCATTGTTGCCGCTATTGCTGTTGCGCTTGCTGATTGTAATACATCTGCATTTAATCCTTGCGAAGCACGACTAACGCCAGTTTTATTTTCTACTAATGTATCAAAATATTGTAATGCAGGAAGCGTTGAACCCGCCGTAAAAGGAACAACTTGTTCACGAATTGCACCAGATTGTTTAACTCTTACAATTCTACCAATTTCATTATTTAATAAATCATCTACGGACACCTGACCATCTAAAATTTCTAAAGCAGGGTTATTTGTTAATGCTACATTATCTAAAACGCCCCGAAGCATAGATGTTGCCGCATCTTGGTCATCCATAACTAAGTCAACTAAACTACTACCAAAAAAAGCGTGTGGCTCTGGGTCAACTTCAAATATTGCAAACGGTACTTCATCTGCTAATTCACAAGATAATACTTTGTAACTAGAGCCGCCCAAAATAAAACGATACATAGAAGGTTTACCAGTTCCTTCTTTATCTATTTTCATGTAAGCTTCTGTTACAACAACCTTTTTACTGGTTGGGTCGGCACTTTCATCATCATCTTCATCTACAGCGTAATTTCTACGTTCAAACTCGCTTTCAGCTTCAAACGTTGACATATTACCTTGCAAGTTATGTACTTCTTCATGGTCAAAACCCATTTCTAGTAAATCGCCAATAGTCATATCTGACCTATGACCAATCACAAAAAAATCATCAATACTTCTAGCGTTTCTATCTACAAAAAATTCTTCTGGCGGTATGGAAGTGATAGTAATATCACCAGATGTTTGTTCTACACTTAATTTTACATCGTGCATGACGGTTTCTATTTCTACGCCTTCTTCATCTATAGAACCGCTTGTGTTTTTAGTATGTTCAAGAACCGTTACATTATCGGGTTCAGTTAAAAAAGTAAATTCATCATCTGTTAGGTTATGTGCTTCGTGTATTTCGCTTTTAGATACATCTTCATACATAACTTTCGCTATACCTGTTTTCTTTACCATAGCATCTTGAAAAACATCGTTTAGCAATCTATAACCGTTATTTTGCATAAACTTGTAATTTGCAAACTTTGTCATTTGTTCGCAAACTTCAACGTCCTCTGGCATTCTTGGAACAAATTCAACTACGTTTTCGGTGCTAAGAAAAACACGCTGTATTGATGGCTTTAAACTTTTAACAACTTCACGACATTTAGTGGCAACAACTTTAGAACGCCCTTCTTCGTAACCTATATCTACCTCGCCATCGTAATAACGTTGAGACTTTAATCTTGGCTCAGTTATTTCTGCCTCTATAAAGTCAACAGCATCTTCTACGGCCTTTTGTATTATGCCTTGTACTGTTTCTTCATCCATTGCCTCAATTTTCATTTTATTTTCCTTATTCCACCGTTACTTCTTGGTTTCCAGTTGAAGCACCTAATACTCTTAAAATTTCTTTAGCTTCCGCAGAACCTAATTTGCCTTCGCCTGCCGCAATTCTTTGAAGTGGTCCTAAATCTTTTTTGGCCGCTCTGTTTATTGCTTTAAGCATCGGTTTGTATGTAAGCAACCAACTTGACCCTGCCAATACACTCGCTAGACCTCCCGCCAGTGCTAAATCTTGTACGGCTAACGCACCGATACCTAAAGTTGAAACTACATTACCAGTTCCAGAAAAATTCTTTTCTAATCCCGCTAAATTAGCACGTTTCAAAATATTATTTAATTCTTCCAATTCTGCGAGAGTATCACCAAATAATACTTTTTTAGCGGCGGGTTGCATTTTTTCCAAATTAGTTGAGAAAGTTTTGATTGAAAAGTTTGTACCTGTTCCTCTAACGCCTGCCGTTGGATTGCCAAGTTCATTAATCATGGTAGCTGTAAAATTATTAAATTCTTCTGTTGGCAGTGCCTTTTTAATTTGTGCTAATTTCGCTGTACTTTGCTTCGCACCACCTTCAATTAACGTTCGTGTTACTGCGTTATATGCCGCTTGGTTATCTTCAGCCTTAAAAATATCCTTAAGGGTGTTATCCACTATGTCCATTTTTTTCTTGGTGTAATCGTTGGCTTTTTGCCATGCTTTCAGAGCATTGTCGCCTTTAGCCGAAGCCGCCGCTTTCATGTCTTGAGTTAAGGCTTTGTAAATTCTATCAACATTAGTTTCGCCAATAGTTTTTGAAATTTCGCCCGCAGGATTTTTGACGTTTTCGCCAAAACGTGTTCGCAATGTTTTCAATGTTTGGTAATCAACACCTTTAGAAAGGTCACTTAAAATATCGTCAAAATTACTATAACCTATAAAATCTCTAAGAGCTTTTTTGCCTTGCCCCATCGATGATAGTTCCGCAAAAAGCTTGTTTGTATTTGTTGTTACAACAGGCGTTTCTGGGGGTATAAACGCATCAACTCTTTTATAAAGTTTTTCTTGTACATTTCTAAATTTACTTTGAAACAGGTCAGCCCCCGCCCTTATGTCGCCACCCGCTTCTTCCATTGTTTTGATAGTGCCTTTTTTGTTTGCAATATCTGTGGCTATTTCTTGCGCTCTATCTACTATTTTTTCTTTAGATTTTGTTATTATGCCGCCACTAATCGGATTAGCCTCTAAGCCTGCTTCTGCCAAGGCTTGCGGCCTCCCCATCATGCCTAGATTTGGGTATAAATCTAACTTTTCTGCGGATTCAGCCGCTTCCATTCGCTTTGTTACTTCGCCGACTTGTCTTGGGTTTACCCTGCCCGCCGTCACCGTTTTCATCGTTGGGGCATACGCTGTTTGTCTGCCTAGACTAGCAACACCACTAGAAACACCTGTTGGTAGAACTGGCATTTCAAACATCATACCCATATCTCTGGCTAATTTTCTTTCTTGGGTTTTATTACCGCCAAGTTCACCAAGCAAACCCGCAAGTGTATTTGGAACCATTGCCAAAGCAGATAGGGCTGTCATACCCGCATCGCCTGCTCTTTCTTTAATGCTTCTATCAGAAGCAACCATCCGACCGCCATATTGAGACATTGCTTTTCTTGGGTTTCTTGTAGCGTATTCCACAGTGTCACCAAAACGCTCTTCATAAACAGGATTTGCCCTTCCGCTATCAAAAGCCAAAGGGGTCATGTCTCCGCTTTCAATTTTTTGCTTTGCCAAAAAGTTTTCAAGTTTTATTCTGGCTTGTTTTAGGTTTGCCACATTTTTAATTCTGTATGGTCGCCCTGCGTGTTTTATTACAAATTCAGCCATTATTCTAACACCGTTTCCGTTACGTCTTCAGTTACGATTGGATTATTTTCAGAAACAACGTTTGTTGTTCCCGCTATTTCTGCCTTTAAAGCATTTACATCTATTGGTGGAACAACAGCATAGCTATCTGTATTGCCTGATAATAATTCACCTAATCTTTGTGCTTTTTTCTCTGCAATATTTAACCCTTCTGTTAAATACTGTTTTATTTCTTCCATTTGCCTTAAAAATTGTGGTGTGGATTGTTGTCTATTTAAATCAATTAGTCCCCTTTTAGCCATATCTAACTCTGGTCCACTAATAGCACCCGCACCCCTAAGACTATCAAATGCTTGTACCCCTAACGTATCCTTAAATTGGTCTATTAAAATGATAAGGTCTGTTTTGCTTTGGTCTAAAGCTCCGAAACTTCCTTGAACCTTGCCAGTTACGCCCGATAAGTTTGGATTATCTATAATAGCTTGCGCCCTGTTAATAGCCGTATTAGCTTTAAGTGACGCAGTATCTAAGTTGCTTTGTTCTTGTCTAGCTTCTTTTATTTCTTCTGAACCTAATGATTTTGCGCCTGCCGTTCTTCTATCAATATCAGCTTTTCTAGCTGTTGAGGCCGCTAAATAACGTCTGGCAAGTTCGCCTTCTAATATTGTGTTGTCTACTAATCTAATTGCAGTGCTTCCATCACGGTTGATATAAGAAAACCCGCTTCCATCAGGCAATTCTCTTGCGCTTTGGACACTTGTAGATTTTAAACTTGACCCCATAAATTCATTGTAAACGGCTTTTGGGTCCATCCCTGCCTCTATTGCTTGTGCATAAGGCTCACCACCCTCTTGAGTTCTTAAATATGCCGCCGTTCTATTTGCAACCTGTCTTGTTTGTTGCGTTGCTATATCTGCTTGTGCAATTTGATTTAATTTAGCACCAGTTCCTGTTCTACTTAAAGCAGACATAACGTTTCTTGTTCTAGGGTCTCTTAAATAACCCATTAAACCGCCCTGTGTAGGCATTTGCCCCATCATCATAGGGTTATTTGGATTGAAAGCATTTAATGGGGGTTGCGCCATAGTTTCAGTTCCTTTTTGTTTTTGTGGGGCTATTCTAGTTCCCTGATATCCCACCCATGCGTCTGTACCTTGTGTTTTTAAAATCCATTTAGCTATTTTATCTTGCGTTGCTTGCGTAAATTTTGTGTCACCGCTTAATTTTAGTGCTTCTTTGGCATCTCGTAATGTTGCCCCTACAATTTGGTATGCGCCCATTGGCGTCGAAACTTTGCCTTTATTATTTAAACCTACATATGTGCCGTATGCTCCATCTGGGTCGGAAAACTCTAGAGCTTCGTCTAAAGTCATATCAGTAAGTTTTATGTCACTAAATAATCCTTCTGGCTTGTTTTGATATCCAAAAAGAGCATTATAATCACCTCTACTTTCACCACTAAAAATGCCCTTTTGTACGTCTTGCCATGTTATCATTTAAACCCTACCCAAATGGTAATGGCGGTAAACTACCCGCCGCTGTCAAAACATCAAATAAACCCATTCTTTCTTGTGACATTGGATTAAAACTAGGCAACCCGCCAAAAATACTACTATAATAATTCAAATTTTCTCTTGGATAACCTAAATTAGCTAATGTTTGGTTTCGTGCCGCATCTAACAACATTTGTTGTTGTTGTTGTGCAAGCTGTGAAGCTCTTTGCTGTTGTTGTATACCAATATTTCCTTGCCCAAACATTTGATTACTAAGACCAGTTAAGCCCGAAGCACCAGTACGCATTTGATTTTGTTGATTATTAAAATCTTGCATAGCTAAATTTTGCGATTGATTATAACCCGATTGTCTTTGTTGAGCGGCAAGGTCACCGCCTAAACGTGCATATTCACCACCTAATAACCCTCTAGCAATACCATGCCTAGAACCACCAAAAGCATTAGCGGCATCTGCCTGTGCGTCTAAATTATTAACCGCCATTTGTTCTTGGCGCATTAAATCTTGTTGACCCCTATTAATTACATCTTGTGTAAATGGGTTCATAAATTGCTGATATGCCGTTGGCGAAAGACCCTGTGGGTTAGTAGCCATTTGATTATAAACGCCTGCCGCAGTTTGTTGTGCATCTTGCGACTGTTGAAATATGTTATCGCCTATCATCTGCCGCCTCCAAATATTCTACCAATAAGTGTTTTATTTTTAATATCGCTTCCTATTTTGTTAGCCATATTTTTTAAATCTTGCCCAAAAGATGAAGCAGGCTGAGCATAACCACCCCCTACGTTTCTTATTCCTGCCGCATTCATTGATTGACCCATCATTTTATATTGGTCAGCTAATGAAGCGCCACTAAAATCATCTGATGTAATATTTTTATAGGCTTTATTGGCTATTGCTAAATCAGGGCTATATGATGGGTTCGCATATTTATCAACCATATCAGTAGCACCAAATCTATCAAAAGCCTGAGCCGTTGCATAACGTGGTTGTGCATTATCCATAGGCGAACTATCACCGCCACCGCTATTTACAACTGGCTGTAACGAAGCAGTCATTCCTTGTGGTCGAACTCTGTCCATTAATTCATTATAAAGTGATGGGTTGTTTTGGGCAAAATCAGCTTCTATTTGCGCTTGCAAAGGTTCGCTAGAATAAGCGTTAATACCGCCTATATCAACAGTATCCATTTGGGGGGGTAATACTGTATCTAACCCAAGTGCAGACAACAAACTATTGGTTCCGCTGTATTGCGTTTCTGGTACTTCTGCAAAATATTTAGGAACATTAATTGGTCCTTGACCATACAACCTATTTAACTCGTCAAGTATAAAGTCCCTCGATGCCTGTGTTCGTGGGTCCATATATTGTTGACTAGGTTTTCCCAATAAAAAATCCATAACACCCATCACTCTACTCCAATTTATTTTTTCTATAGCACATTTTAAATTACTTTACACCCCTACCAACTCGCCAAAGCCACTCTTTTCCAAATTGCACTACTACCATCATAATCAGCAACACAAATATAAATATAATTTGTATTCCAACTTATCATTCCAGTTACATCGCCTGCGCTACCAATATTTGAGCTTGGCGTAGGTTGTTTTGTTGCAAGTTGCCTAAAATCATTATCGCTAGATACAACTGCATATTTTTTAGTTTCATCCCATAGAATAACACCATTTTCAGATGGGTTATCTCCAGAAGTTTTGAAATATAATTTACCTAAGTTGCGTTGCAAATAGTTAGTTAATTGCCTTCCCCACTGAGAAAGGTCTTGGCTTATAACTGGTAAAATAGGTGCAGGCATTATCTAGTTCCTCCCGCTGTTGCTTCAAGCCTCATAATACCAACACGCCAGTCGGCAGGCTTAACTCCTGTCACCTTCATGCGTATTTGCCTACCACTAAACCTAGCATCTGTTGGATTAGCAGGCGTAAAAGGTCCATGTGTTGTTTCAACATCATTTGGGTGAAAACGTGTTTTAAATGTCATATTAACATCACCTTGTGTTACTTCGTCAGGTATAACGCCAGTAACTTTCATAATGTTTTCGCCAGTTCCTATAGATATTGGTCCAGTTTCTGCAAAAATAGACCCGCTATCTACGTTATAGCCAACTTCATGCTCTTTAATATTTGCGTGTGTACCGTCATAATCTGCCATGAATGGGTATCTAAATACGCCCCTAGCCTCGCCAGATGTTCTTGATAGCTCACCAATCATCCAGTGATTTTCGTTGTAATCATAAGCAACATAACGATTTATTTCTATACTGTCGCTAGAAGGATAAAACCACCAAACTTCACCATATTGCGGTACGCCCATTGCCCAGACTTTAGTTTGCTGAGAAGTGTTAATGTCGCCAAATATATAATCATGCACATCGCACTTAATAGTTTGTACTGTGTTACCATTAAACAAGAAGAAGTTTTCCTGACCAATAAAGAACACGCCCCTATCAGTATCTACCGCTCCACGCATCGTAACAGTTCCGCATGATGTACCAACTCTCTCAAAGCCATAAACATAAGGTGGTCCTTGATAACGTGCTGTATGGGCGTCTGTATCCGTTAAAATGAGCGTTTGTCCTCTGGTTCTTATTGCTTGCATAATTTGCCCAGAAGTTTGTAGCTCTATATCCCCTGCCTCATTGGTAGCGGCAGGCGTCCAAGTATTTCTATCTTCTCTATCGCACCAAGATATTTTACGGCTATTTCCACCAGAACCTAATGCAAAAATAAACCGTTCTTCAGTTACAATTAAGCCAAGATTAGATAATGGCGCATTAGTTATAGGCGTAGCAACCGTTGCTATTTTTAAAGATGTTTCAGCTACATTTACATTTTGCTCTGCATTGCTTGCAGGATAAATTTGTATTGTAATGCCAGTATCGTCCGTATCAAACCTATAAAAACTATTTCCAATAGGTAAAGTTTCATCAAGCAAGACTGTAGTAGTTGTTGTGCCTAAAACTTTAACTTTTAATGACGGTATTGTTGACGCATCACTATCAGCATCAGGGTCAGTTACATTTATTGTAAAATGATATTTAGCACCGCTTGTAAGGCCAGTTATAGCTTGCTGAAGGTTTGCCGCCGTTGTGCCTGTCCATTTAGCATCTCCACCACTAATTGCCCAACCAGTGCCAAGCGTCCAATCTGTGCCTGCGGTAAAGCTATTATTAGTAATTTTCTCAGCACCACTAGAAATACCTAAGCCCCACTCTAAAAGCCTACCATCATCATAATGGCAACCCACCATTAATTCGCCAAAGTTATCTAAATTCCAGAATGTAGCAGGCTCAGGAATAGCATTGGAAAGTTGTTGTCTTGGCGTACCCCAGAAACCAATACCATAAGCACCTTTACCATATCCTGCCGATACAGCCGCATCCTTGCGTCCAGTTGCTAAGTTTTGTGGAGTAATGTCATAAACTAAACCGCCACCTGTCATGGCAACTAAGGCATTATGTGAACCGCCTGCCAACCAAGTGCTAGTGTTTAAAGCTTCCCAAGCATGCATACCTCTAATTGGCTGTAAGGCAAAATCTTGCTTTCTGTCTTGCCAACCACCAATAGGACGCAACGAACCATCTAACCATCTGACCAAGCTACCTTCACGCCATCTGCCAGATTGCTCATAGTCTGTGCCTATTCTGTAAAATCCAGATGGTATATCTAAAGGTACTAAAGTCATATTAAGCCAATTTCATTATATACGCCAAAGCATAGTAAGGTGGTCTGTTTTCGTGTGCGCCACCACCGCCTGCACTATCAACAGTTAACGTGTGCGAGTGAGCGCCACCACTAGCAATACTTACTGTATGTGTGTGCGCTCCAGAGGAGCTTGTAGTGCCAGTTAATTGCCCATTTGGGTCCCAAGTTGTAGCGTTAAAATCAATGTCAATTCCTGGAATGAGAGATGTTTGTTCAACATATTTATCTACATAAGTATGCGTGTGTGCGCCTTCCGAAGAAGTTGAGCCAGTATGAGTATGCGCCCCACCGCTTGCCGCTGTACCAGTGTGGCTGTGAGCAGGAATATCGCCAGTTGCTAGTGTAACTGTATTTGCACCGCCACTATTCCCAACGTTGTAAGTTCCACTACTATCTGCATCAGCGTGAACAATAAATTTACCTGTTAAGTTAGGAGTGCCGTTTGAACCGTTACATAATGCCCAGCCTGTCGGAATAGCAGATACCGCACCTGACCACATAATTATACCGC
>VMHT01114511.1_pt1 | contig 18817 bp, 26 predicted proteins | sample 4693611 | NCBI WGS metagenome assembly VMHT01 (sample SAMN12280063, study PRJNA550983) | marine metagenome | isolation source: seawater sampled from same location over 5 years 0.02-0.2 micron viral filtrate | place: USA: collected off the coast of southern California halfway between the port... ...
AAATCATTTTTACAAAATATGGTAGAAAGCACAACAGCATTAGGACGGGCAAAAAGATTTACAGAAAAAGGAATTCACGCACACGCAATATCTCATTTCCACGATGGCTCTATCAAAAAGAAAAAAAAGAAAAAAAATAAAAAGTAAATGTATATGACTTGCGTGAATTTGACCGAGACGGGACTTTTAGCATTAACAGGTATGTTGATAGGATTTATAATATCTTTTTGTAAAACGGCAGAACAATCCCGATGTAAAGATATAACTTTATGTTGGGGTATAATTAAATGTAAAAGAGAACCATTATCAGGGGACACAATATTACAAATGGAGGAAACAAAGGGCGGGGAGGATAATATAGGGAGGTAGTTCCCCCGAAGTCTTTTATAGAAAATAAAAAAATATATTTTATTATTTTTTTTTGTTTCAAAAAAAATATTTATAATTTTATCCTCCCTATCCTCCCTGAAACCATAATTGAAAAATAATATAATATATCCTTACTATAACTGGTCTTGGGGAGGAAGGGAGGGAGGATTATCTATCTCGATAGACCTACCCCCCGAATTATGAAAATCTGCTTCAACATTATCCCCGCAACATTTAGAACTTGTGTTACACCGCATACGATATAATCGATATGCTAAAACAGAAATAAATAAAGCACAAGCAGATTCAAGAGTATATTTTGTATAGTCTTCCATATAATATCTAACTATATATTATATTATGAGTAAAAATTTATTCAACCAAAATACTTTTGGTAATAAAAATGTAATTAATGATGATGATGTAACCATAGCAACTGCTGAAACCATAACAGCAAAAACTATTACAACAACTGATTTAAATGTTACTGGAACACTCACGAATACCGAACTACAAAATGCTACAACACAAATTGCGAACAATACCTCCGCAATTTCAGGATTTTCTGATGCTCTTGCTGGAAAACAAGATAATTTATCCACAGGTAATGGAATAGATATTACAGGTACAACTATCTCATTTGACGGGACATCAATCACATCAAGTATAACAGCAACTGGTGATATAATATCGGGAGCAAATTTAAAATATACTGACGCAGGTGATGTGTTAAAAGATGTAGAAGGTGAGTTTTCCACTTTAACAACCGCAGTTAATGGGAAACAGGCAACATTAACAACAGGTGATGGAATAGAAATAGATGGTGGAAATCTTATATTATTTGATGGGACTATTTCACAAGGTATTACATCGGGTGGAGATATACAAGGAGTAAATTTAAAATATGTAGATGGTGGTGTAGTTACAGATGTGAAAACAAAAATAGACGCAAACACAAATGTAATTACAGCACAATCATCATTAATTGCTGGAAAACAAGATACTCTTACACAGGGGAACGGAATAGATATTACAGGTACAACTATCTCATTTGATGGGACATCAATATCGTCAAGTATAACCGCAACTGGTGATATAATATCAGGAGCAAATTTAAAATATACTGACGCAGGTGATGTGTTAAAAGATGTAGAAGGTGAGATTACTACCTTAACAGCATTAATTAATGGAAAACAAGCTACGATCACATCGGGAAGTGTAGATGCTAATTTAATATTTCAAGCAGGTTCAAATTTATCTTTTGATGCTACGACTTCACCTCACACATTAAATGCTACGGGTGGAGGGTCGTCGGTCACCGCATTAGCAAATGGGGGATTAGCAGTAAATGGTTCAAATGAAATTTCAATCGATTTTAGTAACACAAACGCAACTATACAAGTTCCGCAACGATTAGAAGTTATAAGTGATACAACCACGCAACTTTTAGTAAAACCTTCTTCTACAACTTCTACTGATGCGGCGATTACAATAAGGGGAGCAAGAAACGGATCAACAACTAATCGTCAAGCACAATTGAGATTTGAAAATTATGATAATGATATTACATCAATAAGTGATCTGTTTGAAATAGCAGGTAAGGTTACAGATGATGGTTCTAACATAGGTGGTATGTTAATTTCTAATTATGCTGATGGTTCTACCCGAACCGAGAATACAACGATGTCTGCGAGTGGAAATTGGTATTTTGGTGGAAGTGGAACATTTCAAGATACGTATGGTGTGCGTGTTGGTGGAACTGCTTATTTTGATGATGCTGTTACTTTTGCGTCTTCTGTTACATTAACACAACCAATAACAACTGATGTAGATGTTGGAGCAAAAATAACAACTAATCAATTACTGGTAGATACAGAACAAAATATAGGTACAAATGGTTCAAGTGATGCGGCGGTAAATATAACAAGTGGAATATTATTATGTGATGGTGGAACTGGAAATGGTTACTCATCAGGTAATGGGGTTATTCAAATTAATTGTAGAAATTCAAATAAATTGAGTGAGGGTATGTGTATGAGGGCAATCGATAATAATAATAATTGTATTAATTTTAGATCTACAAGTGATGCGGCGAGAGGACGCATAGACGGAGATGGTGGAAGTAAAGTAAAATACCGCACCAGTAGTGATGTTAGATTAAAAGAAAATATTGAAAATATGGATAGTTGTTGGGAATTATTAAAAACAGCACAACCTCGTAAGTTTCGTTGGATTGAAGATGGAACAGATGATGTTGGTTTTATAGCACAAGAGATTTATGCTTTGGAAGATTTTAGCACATTAAAACCAACAACAGATAAATATAATTGTTGTGATAATAGTTTGAATACTTTTGATGAAGATGGGTATTGTGAAAACCCTATGGAGAGTGAAGGGGTGATTTATCCTCACGCATTAGATTATGGAAATTTTACTCCGTATTTATGGAAAGCATTACAAGAGGCAATAACTAAAATAGAAACTCTTGAATCAAAAGTAGCAGATTTAGAAGCACAATTAATAGTTTAATAATATATTTTAATTAATCTTTTCTCTCTTGGAAGTTTTAACCGAACCCATTTTTTAGGAATATTAACTCTAAAATATTTACCAACATACTTACTGATGTGGAATGTTATATCCTGTGGTAATTTATTTTTTAATATACGATAGATAAATTTATGTGTAGTTATTTTTTTAACATTATACATATATATATGCGTAGGAGTAAATTTACAATAGAATTTGAAAAGAAATATGGAGAGAAAATACCTGATAGAAAACGAAGCACATTATCTAAATATTTTAAAATAAAAAAATCATTAATCGAAGATGTGTTTAATCGTGGTGTGGGAGCGTTTCATACTGCGGGTGCGAGGAAGGGTGTGACCTCACCCGAGATGTGGGCTACTGCCCGAGTTTATAAATTTATATTGAATGTTATAAATAAAAGACAAAATAAACCATATCCTACTGGACGAGGTCACGATGCGGATTTAGTTGAGAAAGCATAATCTAACGGATTAGCAAAAAAATCAACAAAAAAAAAATTGATCCTGATTTTATCTTTTTTTCTATGCGTAATTAAGATGGAGTACAGCAAGGAAACAATTGACGCAATCGCAAAGCTTAACAATACATCGGACGATGTTGTAAAAAAACAATTAAGTTTAGGTGCTGATCTGTTTGATAAATGGTCGGCAGATGAAGAAAAAGATTTTGAATCTTTAATTCGTTTAATGAAGGTAAGTATGCGACAAATAGCAGATGAAGAAAAAAAAAGTAAAAAACCGAAAAAAGTGAAGAAGGGTAAAAAGGGTCGGGGAAACAAAAAATAATTTATCGGCAAATAAATTATTATAATATCATAAAAAGACCCCAAAATATTATATTATTTAAATATAATAATTATTATATTCTTATAATTACTTATTTTTTATTGATTATATGATAATAACTATAATTTTTCGGTATTCGAGAAGTTTCTCTCTTTAATTTATCACCAAAGATAATTATTTTATTATAATTTAATAATATAAAAATATAATATTATCTATATATATATTATAATGGAGAAAGAACTGAAAACAATTGTAAAAGATTTAGGAAAAAGCACAACCACATCTTACACCAATTCTTATAAAAGATTAAGAAAGTTATTGAATTTAACAGATAAAAGAAAACCAATTAAGAAAATTTCTGTGAATGATGTTTTAGACGCAATCAATTCCGTAGAAAATGCTTCTACAAGACATTCCGTTTTTATAATTGCTACTAAAATTTATAATTATAATGATAATAAAGAAAAATTTGATGAAGTTAAAAATAAAATTAATGAAGATAAAAGACAAATTCAAAAAACAAAGAATGTTAATTTAAATAATTCTTTACCTTCTTTTAAAGAAATTAATGATGCGGTTAAAAAAGAACAAGATCCAAAGAAATACATTACATCTTTTATTATGTTAAAAATAAATACACGTAATCAAGATATAGCACTTGCCGATTTACATTCAAATAAAAAAGATACTTATGACCCCGAAAGAAATCATCTTGTCGTAGATGGTAATAAAGTTATTTTTATTAGAAATAAATATAAGACTTCTAAAAAATACGGACAGAAAAAAAACATTATTGCTGTTAAGAAATTTGCTGATAAAGTTAAAGAGTTACTTGGTGATAAAGATGTAGTCCCTCTTTTTATTCGAAAGAATGGAGAGAAAATAACACCAGCATCTATTGCTTCGTATATGAAAAAACATATTGTATTAGGACTTAACGAAGGTCAAATTATGAAAGCAGTTTTAAAATATGCTGACGAATCAGGGTCTTACGATATGCTCCGCAAAATATCAGCAAACAGGGGAACAACAATTCAGGTACTATTAAATGAATATGATGTTAGTAATATTAAAGAACCAAGTGAAGTCATAAAACAAAATCAAGATGTTACGCAAGAAGTAAAGGTTGAGTAAATCTTCTATCATCTGTTAAATGATATGAATTAAAACATTCTTTTTTATAATTTGGGATTTCTATACAATCAAATAAACTTTTACAAGTTTTATATTTTTTTGTCTTAAATATTAGATCGTTATAATTTAAGATGGGTATTCTTTTTAAAATCTCTTGTTTAGTTGGAAACAATCCACAATATCCAATTCGGCTACGTTCATAATCACTATACATTATCACTACAAATAGTTTATTAGTCATATATATTAATAAACTATTTTTTAATAACTTTTACCAACTCTACCTAATCTGCGATTAGAAGCATTATCAACATAAACTCTTGAACGACGAGATGCCCGTTGCTGTTTAGATGCTCTTGGTGCGAAATCACTTTCTGCGGCGGAAGTTAAATCCATAAAATCATCTAATACAGGATTAAATCTAACGGATTTAGAAGCAACACTTGTATCTGTCGTATAATCAGGTTCGGTTAATCTTCCAGCACCAGCACCTGCTAAACCCAGTAAAGTTTCTTCTCCCGCAGAAGTTTCATCAGGAAAATCACTTACATCAGTTGGCGAACCTGCTGGTGCTGATATATCACTCGGTGACTGAAATCCCTCATTAAGAATTCTTCCCATATCTGCTACTAAACCTTCTGCTCTTCCAAAAGTTAAAGTTGATGGAGCAGAAGAAACAGAAGGAGAAAAATCACTATCGGGGTCGTGTGCGGACGGCACAGATGATGTAACAGAACCAACATCAGTTATATCAGTACCCGTTATATCGTCATCACCTACATTTATTGTTGCTCTTGGAAATGCTACATTTTGTCTAAAAGCAGTTTGTGCTTCTTGCCGATATGCTGTTAAATCCCCACGTAATCTATTTATTTCTGCTTTACTAACCGACGCATAATTTCTTAAAGCATTTGCTACTTTTGAACTATTATCAAACTTTGTTTTAGGAAGAGGACTGGGAAATGGTGGATAATATAATGGTATTTGGTATGGTTGCGGATTACGTGCTACTTCCAACGCAGACTTGGTTTTAAACACAGACTTCTTCTTCTTCCGTTTTTTTTTCGGTTTCAAGTCCCCCAATACTATTTTCACAATTTGATTCACATTTTGTCTTTGATTTACAATCCTTCGGGTCATCTATATATGTAATATTAGATAAATTATTAGTAAGGGTTACATTTTCGTTCTTAACACGCAGAGGAGGAATACGGGCATCTTCCAGTTTTTTATTTTCACATTCATAAAGCATTTCAATTACACTATTATCGAAACCACTAAACTTTTTATGGAATTCGGTAAGTGGGATAAATTTAGGGTCAAGCTTATCCATATCTACAATTGGATCTTCATTTTGAAAATTATTAAATTGTTCCACGAATAGTTGTATTTCTTTTTCACTCCAATCCCGACCATTATCCCAAATACTTTCATCAGTAATATTATCACAATAATTTCCAAGTTCATCAAAATCCAGTTGTGTTTTAGGTAAATTTTTAATATCTTCCATATATATATATAATGGGAAAAAAAAGTATTGTGAGAAAACCGATTGAAAAATTAAGTGAAAAAGAAGCAGTAATGGTAATTGAGGATAGTAGCGATAGTGAGAGTAGTGAAGAAGAAACATTCGATATTGTTGCTAATGTACCCCCTCCTCCTAAACTTAAAAAGGCAAGGACACCAGCACAAATTGCGGCTACTGAAAGAATGAAGGAAGCTAATAGAAAAAGACGGGAAGCAAAAAAAACTACTCCCGCAGTAACACTTGATACAACTCTTTATAAAGGCGAACCTGTAAAAGAAACACCGATGAGTGATCCTGATGATAAACCTCTCACTATGAAACAATACAAAGAATTAATGGCTTTACAAAATAAACCAGCAGAACCTAAACCTAAAAGGAAATATGTAAGAAAACAAAAACCAGCAGAACCTAAACCTGCTCCAACACCCACACCATCACCCATTAAAAAACCACCGACACAAATGCTATTTGTATAGATGTTTTTTCTCTCTTTATAATAAATGAAAATCAAAGAGATTGAAAATAAAGAACTCCAAGTTAATCGTGTTGATATGTCTTGTGATAAATGTATCAAAGATAATAAAGGTAAAAAAATTATAGAACCTTTAATGGCGACAAGTCACTTCTATATAATATCGGGAGCATCGGGTTCAGGTAAAACTAACCTATTAATAAATTTACTAAAATCGAATAAACAGACAAAAGACAAAAAACATAAATTATCTTATCGTAAAATGTTTGATAAAGTTATTTTTGTTTCTCCATCAGCACATACGATCAAAGATAGTCCGTTAGAAAAAATAGCAGATAATCAAAAATTTACTGAATTAAATGAAGAAGTATTTGATTTAGTAGAAGAGATCACAGATGAAGCAGTTGAAGATAATAAACATAATTTGTTAATTTTAGATGACGTTAGTTCTCAACTTCGTTCTCGTGAAAATGAAAAAACTCTTAATCAAATAATCAAAAATCGTAGGCATAAAAATTTATCTATTTGGGTTGTAGGACATAAAGTAACGGATTTATCCCCAGCACTTCGTTCAAATGCTTCTATGATATTTCTCTTTAAACCAAAAACTAATCGTGAAATAAATACAATTCAAGAGGAGTATATGTTAATGCCTAAAAAACAAGCAGACGAAATTATGAATACCGCATATAAATCCCGTTATGATTTTTTACTTATCGATACATCGTTGAGGAAGAATGCTGATTTTGAATTTTTTAGGAACTTTAATAAACTCGAATTTGAAAAAGAAGACAAAAATGAAAACAATAATTAATATTTTTCTACCGATATTATATAATGGCGAATTTTTTACAGAACGTAGCATCGGCAGTCAAACACGGAGATCGGGCAGGACATAAAGCACTTCGTGCGAAAAGACAATTACGGAAGGCGAAAAAACGAGCAAAGAAAGGAGATGTTGCTGGTGCTGAGAAGTTTGCGGCGAAAGCTTATAAAACTGGAAAGCAGGGCGTTAAACAAGGAATGCGTACTAAACACGCAGTTACTCGTGGTGGAAAACAACTCGGTCGTGCGGCTGGTGCGGCTGTACGCAGAAACCCTGCGGGAGTTGCGGCGGCTTTCGTTGAATAAATAATATTAAGATATATATATGGAAAATTTAGAATTACAAATACAAAATAATATTATAATGTTTGCCCGACCTACATACCCATTTGTAGAAGAGTTAAAAGATTTTAGTGACTGGTATGATGGGGAAGATGCTTTTCACGAAGAAAATAAAATAAGATGGGTGTTCGACGCAATCAAATTACGGAGAGAAATACAACGAGAATGTTTAGAAATAAAATTTAGGAATTTTCATTATTCTTTTTGGATTCAAGATATTAAGGGTAATTTTCTTTAAAATAATTATTTAATCAATTAATTATTTTAAGGATATAAAAATATATTTAGTAATATATATATATGGATTGTTTTAGGGAAGAATACGATTTACGCAGAGTTGTTTATGCTTACAAGAATTTAGATGACTTTTATGATAAGAAAAGTCAAGATGAAAATAAAGAACAAACAAAGAAGTTTTTAGAAGAATTGATAATTCATAATGGAGTTTTAGATTTTAAATATAGATATGGAAACTACACAAATTATGGACGCAGATATTCTTACGGCATTCAAGGTATAAAAAGAAATATAAGAAATTTTTTATTAGCAGGTAGTGTGGTAAGGGACTATGATTTAAAATCGGCACACCCATCAATCCTATATTATTTGTGTAAAAAACATAACATAAATACTGATAAACAATTGCTAAAAAATTATGTATTTAATAAAGAAGAAGTAATTAAAAATAATTTCCAAAAAGAATTACACGATCATTATGATGTAAAAAAATTAATATTAACTGCTACAAATAGTGATGACTTTTTGAAAAGTAAAAATAGTTGGTTATTGGAATATCAGCAAGAAATGAAATTTATAAGGGACGAATTAAAAAAGATAAAAGATTACAAAAAAATATTACAAGATACAGAAAAAATAAAACAAGATAAAAATAATCTAAATAGCAGTTTTGTAAATCGTATTTTATGTAAAGTTGAAAGTGATATTATTGATATGTTTGTAAAAATTACACCAAAAGAAAAAGTGTTTGCTTTAATGTTCGATGGACTTTTGGTAAAAGACCCACCCGAAGATTTATTGGAAGATTATAATTGGTTTGTAAAAAGGGAATATGGAGATTATTTTAATGTTGTGGAAAAACCTATTGAAACGGATATTGAACTTGTTGATGATTGGGAATATGAATATGATGAAGTTTGTAGTGATATTGATAGTTATGAAACTAAAATGAATTTATTTTTAAAAGAAAATGATCCAATAAAAATTAAAAATCCACCATTATACGGAATAATTCAAGATGACGGAACTTATGTATTTTATAAAAAAGATGCTTTTATACAAGCAACAGAAGATATAAATTATACTACTATTAATAGTAAGGGTCAGGAAGAAAAAAACAAGGTTGTATATGATTGGTTAGATAATATACCAAGAAAAAAAATATATACTCATATTATCACAGACCCATCTTACGAAGGAGATAAGAAATATAATTTATGGAGAGATTGGGATATTAAAAACTGGGACGGGGAATATTATGAAGATTTAAAAGCAGTAGAATTTATGAGAAATCATATTAGAGTTTTATGTAGATATAACGAAGAAGTAGCATCATCTATTGAGTTATGGATTTCCCATTTACTAAAATATCCAAAATCTAAATCATTTGTTCCTATTTTTGTTGGTAGGCAAGGTACAGGAAAAGATATGATGATTGGTTGGATTAGTGCGATGATTGGTAATAAAAAGGTTTTTGAATCAACTAATCCCGAAGACGATATTTGGGGAACATTTAATCCTATGATGAAAGATTGTTACTTAATTCATTTGAGCGAATTCAGTAGAAAAAATACACAAGATTATTCAGGAAAAATTAAAGCAATTACAACAACTGGTACTATTTTAATTAATGAAAAAAACAAGGGACAATACACTATTGATAGTTTTCATAGATTTATTGGAGCATCGAATAAAGCAGAACCTATCCCTATTGAAAGTGATAATCGTAGGTATTTATTAATTCATACGTCACCTGATAAAATTGGTGATACTGAATATTTTGTAGAGGGACATAATTATCAAAAAGATCAAAATGCTATAAAATCTATGTATAATTATTTTATGAGTTTAGAACCACCTGAAAATTTCAAATATCATATGATTAAAGAAACTGAATATATGGAATTTTTAAAAGATATTTCAAGACCACAGGAAGAATGCTGGTTAGAATATTTTGTAAATAATAAAAAAGAAGTTGGAGAAATACACAAATTTAAAACTCTATCTTTATTTAATGAGTACAGAAGATGGTGCGATGAAACGAGGCAATCCTACAAAATGGATCAACGCAAATTTCTAATTCAATTGAAAGTTGCTATTGGAAATATTAACACAGAATATATTCAAATTAAAAAATCAAATGGTGTAATGATTGCGATATTTGATTGGGACGGAATACAGGAAGAAGGTAAGATAAATGATTATCCCCAACAAGAATTTAACACCATAGACGATTTAGAAAGTATCGAATAAAAAAACAGGGAGGAGAGAACAGGGAGGATAGGTAGTCCAACTTTTCTTATAGAAATAAAAAAAATATTTTATAATTTTTTTTTTGTTTCAAAAAAAATATTTTCAAATTTATCCTCCCTATCCTCCCCAAGACCATAAATAAAAAATAATATAATATGTTGTTATTGATTATGCTTTTAGGGAGGAAGGGAGGGAGGATAAACCCAGTAAGGGAGGAACTATCTATCTATTGGACTCCCCCACCCTTTAACAGATATTCCAATAATTTTTGTGGAATAGAATATCTATCCATCAAATTAGTATTATCTTTTTTTTTTACATTTGCGTTTATCATCTTACACCCAGTCAATCCTATCCGCATATCGTGTTTCTTATGACCGCATCTTTTATTTTCCAATATTTTATTTGTTAATATTTTTGTAGGTTTTTTATAATTATATCCAAAATAACAATAATCTACAATTACAAATTTATTTTTAAAATCTTCTTCCACATAATCCCATATTTTAGAATATAATGGATTTTCTATAAAATAATATTTAGGATTAAAATACTTTATTATTTCTATTGTTTTTTTTATAAATTTACTATGAATTTCTCTCTGTGATTCTAATTCACTTTTATCTTTCCATTTCTTTCCTATCCACGTATTCTGTAACATACTGAATATCTTACATTCAGGACTTCCCCAAATAATATCAAAATATCCTGTTGGATATATTTTATAATCCCAGTCCATAATATCACAGCATATGGTAGGTGAATATTTTTCTAATATATCTAAACTTATGACCTCATCATCTGTATCTTTATAATATTCAGTAATACTTCCTGATCCTTTGAAGAGTTCTAAAATTTTCATATATATATATATCTTTTTTAAAAAAATTCATCACTAATATCAACCCCAATATAATTTCTATTTAATTTTTCACATATAATTCCATTACTTTTATCACAACAAGTCATATCCAATATAATATCATTTTCGTTACTATATGTTTTTATCATCTTTTCAGTTATTTCATCATTAATACTTTTGGGTGATTTTTTTTGTATAATTCTTGGAAATTCACCTAAATAAGTTGTTGGATATTTCCCTTTTTGTTTTGAACTATTTGGTGTTTGATTACCATAATAACCTTCATATTTATTAGTTCTGTTATATGAAATTTCTTCATCACCTATCATTTGTATATTATAAGTAGGTTGTTTTTTATAAAAAATTAATATTTCTTCAATATTTCTTAATGGTTGTTTTTTACATAATAAAGGATTTGTTGGATTTTTCTTTTTCCAAGTATAATGATATTTAGGTTTTTCAATTCTAATTAAATCGTAAGTAAAAGGCATAGAAGAATGAAGAGCAATAACCCCCGTTGGTTTTAAAATTCTCCACATTTCAGGAAATAAAACATTCCATTCTAACGGCTGATCCCATTTTTTTTGTGTAGTTCCAAAAGGTGGATTCGTATAAATAAAATCTATACTATCAGTTTTAATTGTTTTTATATAATTGTGAATATCATCTATAATAAATTTTTTACTCATATATTATATTGTAATATTACATTTTTGTAAGTAACTCAATTGGTATATAATAATATTGATTTAATTCAGGACGACCTCTATCGAACCTACCCCCCTTTTTTAATTTAAATTTGTCTATTTTATTTTTGTCTATTTCTATCGAATATAATCCATCAGTAAAATTAAATAAACATATTGACCTCTTACCACTATCCAGCATATAATCTATTTTGCCTTTTGAAATCATCGTGGTAGGATAAGTATTGTAATTATTTCTACGGGATTTTAATTCTATTAAAATATTATCATCACAATAATCTACTCTACAATTTGGTTCAGTTTTTATTATTTTCTCTCCATAAATAGATTTAATTTTACCAAATAAATCATCTTCTGCTTTGAACCCAAATTCTAAATCTTTTTTATACATTATATATTATTATAATATAATAAATGGAAATAGAAGATCCCGAAGAATTTTTTATAGAAATATATATATGAAAGAAATTTATTATCTGTTTAGAAGTAATAAACCAACTAAAAAATATGTTATGGTTATGCCGACCCACAGACACATTCATCATTTCGGTTCATCGGCACACAGAGATTTTACTTTGATGAATGATAGAACTTCTAAATTTTATGAACCTGATAAGGAACGTAGAGAGAAAATAAGACAAAATTATATTAAAAGACATCAAAGAGATCCAAAAGGGGTTCATAATCCATCTTCTATGAGTGATTTAATTTTATGGACTGAACCAACGTTACGTAAAGGCATCACAAAATATGAGAAAAAGTTTAATGTAAAGGTGGTATTCAGTAACAAACAATTAACAGATATAATCAAAAAAAAACTCCTCTTATAATACTGATGACTGAGCCGATTCTTTTAGAAGAAAATAACCGACATACCTTTTTCCCTATTCAACATCAAGACTTATATGCTCTGTATAAAAAACAACTTGCCTGTTTTTGGACGACTGATGAAATAGATATGAGTAAAGATATTGATGCTTTTAACAAATTAAGTGATGGAGAACAACATTTTATTAAAAGTATTTTAGCATTCTTTGCGGCGAGTGATGGTATAGTAATGGAGAATATTGTGGGAAGATTTATGGAAGAGGTAAAATGTAGTGAGGCGAGAGCTTGTTACTCAATACAGACTTTTATCGAACAGATCCATAGTGAAACATATTCTTTACTTATAGATACTATTGTTAGAGAGAAAAGAGAAAAAGATAAATTATTTAATGCGGTTAGTAACTTCCCAGCAATTAAGCAGAAAGCAGACTGGGCGATGAAATGGATCGGGGATAGGAAAAGGTCGTACGGAAGTAGATTAGTTGCTTTTGCGTGTGTCGAAGGGATACAATTTTCAGGAGCATTCTGTGCTATATACTGGTTAAAAAAGAGAAATATTGCTATGAATGGTTTAACTTTTTCTAATGAATTAATTTCAAGAGATGAGGCACTCCACGTGGAAACCGCAGTTTGTCTTTTTCATAAATTAATTAAAAAACCATCTTTGGAAAAAATTAAAGAAATAATAAAAGAAGCAGTTGAGATTGAAAAACATTTTATTATTGAAGCCTTGCCTTGTAGGTTACTGGGAATGAATGATGGAATGATGGTTAAATATATTGAATTTATAGCAGACCGATTATGCTTACAATTAGGAATAAAAAAAATATTTAATTCTGTAAATCCATTTGATTTTATGGAAACTATATCAATTGAAGGAAAGACTAATTTTTTTGAAAAACGGGTGGGAGAATATGGACTTGCGGAAAAGAAGATGACGGGTGAAGAATTTAGTTTTGATGTGGATTTTTAAATTAACATTTCTCTTTTTCTCTCTATAAAATATAAATGAAAGTGATACATAAACCTCATATTCCAGTTCCCCTGATTAAAATTAATCATACACCGAAAGGTGGAGATCACCCAATAAAGAGAAAACACCCCATAAAAGATAGTAAATTTTTTAGAAGAAAACCAATAAAAAATAAAACAAGAAAACCACGAAAGTAAAAAGTTTTAAATATCTATATTATTTATAATGAGTGAAACAATCGAAGGAGCCCACGCATATAACGAAGATGCTGACTTTGAAAACGTAAATGATCCCAGTTTTTACGAAGAGGAAGGAGAACCCGACCAAATGTATTTAGATAGTGTATTGCCTCACGCACACGATCCCGAACTTGAACCATTTAACACAACTGGTGCTAATCCCAAAGAATACCCAGCACAAAATGAGTATGGTTTTCACCCGAAAATAAATAATCCTTACCAATATACATTTGATAATAGTAATAAGTATTTTAATCCACAAAATAAAGAACAGACTATGTAAATAATTATATATTTGTCTAATATATATGCCCTCTCATCATTTAAACGATACTGATATTGGTTCTCAATCTATTTTTTTACATTCTAACGATGCTGAATTATCGATAAGTTCTGCTGAAAAAATATTTTATTTAAATGAAGGTATAACTGCCCCTGCTGGGTACAGAGTTTTAGTTGGATTAACAAATTTAACTATTCCAAATTCTATTTTTAATATAACAACAAATTCCAATAATATTGTTGTAAATAATCAAACATATACAATTACCCCCGATAATTATTCGGCAGACGAATTAGCAACAGCAATACAAACTAAATTATTAGAAGGTGATAGTTCAACTTCTGCTCCTGCTTTACCTGCTGGAACAAAATGCGAATTTGTACCACAAGGGAAAACTTTTAAATTTACTTTCACAACTAATATACAAATTCAATCATCAACGATGGAAAGGCAATTAGGATTAACAGGACAATTTCCAGCACCAAAAACCGAAGATATAGCAGACAGAGAATATAGTACAACTAATATTTGTGATTTAGGAGGTGCTACAAATATATATGTGCGACTTAGAAATCTAACTATGAATAATTTAGATTCAAGAGGGAAAACCAGTAATATTATAGCATCTGTGGTAAATAACACAAATTATGGAGGTTATATTTTTTATGTTCCCCCCGAAGTCCTATATTACCAAATAAAAGAAAATTCAATATCTCATTTAGATATAGAACTAACCGACCAAGAAGGTAATATATTAGGATTAAACGGGGCAGAATTTAATTTAACATTAACAATCCATTATGTGAAAGAAAGATTACCATCATTTAAAAATTCATTATTACGTGAAATTAGAGAAAGAAACGAAAATAAAGAACCTGAAAAATAAAAATAGTATATAAATATATAAGATGGCTATTTTTGGATTGAAAACTAAAAAACTTGCGAAGTTCGGGCATAAAGCAGTCAAAGCGGGTATATTTGGTGCTAAGAATGGAGGTCGTTTAGCATTTACCGCAGGTACTATGCTCGGTTCTCCACAACTGATGGCGGCTGGTTCGGGTGCTATGGCTATATCACAAGGTATAGAAAAACTAACTCATTAAATAACCAACAAATAATTTTTTATATGTTAAATATATATATAATGAATTATTCAAATACGTCTTCTTTGATTTGCGATTATATTACTCTATTTTTTGAAGATGGAAACGTAACAAATGGAGTAGCAGAATGGGAAATCCCAACAGCATCTTACTATTATCAAAATAGGGGACAAATGGCGGTAATGAGTATTGCTGATGCTGTGTTTAATCCTAATGCTGGTGATGATGCGATTGTAATAGCAACTGATAGTGGGTTTAATGGTAGTGTAGCACAAGAAGGTTCAGCAGATTTAATTAAAAATAATTTATCAATTTTAGGATCATTTCAACAAGTCGGTAATACAACGATGACCGAAGGAATATTTGCTTATATAAAAACCGAACCAGTTAAGATTTTAACACCTGCTCGACCCAGTAAAATCCGTCTTTATTTTTTCAAAGCAACAAATAAAAATGAATTTGATGTTTCGTCGGGGTGTGTAACTATAAAATTTGAATATTTATCTCCTTCCGCAGAGAAAGAAATCAACGATGCTGTGAGTTACATTCCTGCTTTTCCCGAACCTTCCAATATTTAAATATTTTATATATATATAATGACTTCTCTTCCAGTAGCGGATTATGTGACTTTATACAAAAAAGATTGTAGATTATTACCTAAAAATGATAATCTTACACCAAGTGGTATTATGGAGTGGGATATTCCTGCTTCTGCTTATTACTATAAAGATAGAGGAAATATGTGTTTAGTAAGTTTAGCAGATTGTGCGATACAAACGGACGAATCGGGTTTCCAAAATTTAACCATTAATTACGAAGGCACACTCACAGGAGGTTTAGCAGAACAAAAAACCACTTATACTCCTTCCACAATTAATAATAATGTAGGAACATTAGCAATTGGTCGTTATTTTGATGGAAGTGATGATGCGGGATATATTTGGAGATTTGCTAATGGGGGAGCAGAACCGATAAAATTATTGACTGCGGCTCGTCCTTCAAAAATTAGATTATATGTATATGAAGGTAATAAAAATGAAATAAATTTTGATGGAGCAAATAATCAAGATGCTATTTTTGTTTTGAGATTTGATTATTTAGATCCAATTGTAGAAAATGAAAAAAATTCAACAGTTTCCTATAAACCAGCATTTCCCTCCTTTTAAAACAAAAATGAAAATAATAAATTTTTTTATCTTTCAAGTATATATAATGGCGGCTACTACACAAAAACTCAACTATTCGGCAATTCCTCCAAGAGCGACTTCTTCCCGTGCTATAAGAAATGAAGTAATACCTTCGAATGGCTCCGTATTCAATATGAATAATACGCTAATTTTCGACGTCCCTTCTAATTTAAATAATACTTTTGCTGATTTCCAAAGTTCTTATGTTAAGCTCACTTTTAATAATGGTGATGGGGCGGCTGTTAATTTTAATGGTGGGGGCTTCCCATCTTGTATAAAGCGAATTGTATTGGAGTTAGGAGGTCAGACCTTGTATTCGTGTGATAATTACAATACTTTATACGAAATGATGATTTCTCTCGATACTTCCATTTCATTTAGAAATAATGCGGGACAACGTCTTTTTGGTGCTTCGGGTGCTTCTGCTTTCGGTCAGCAAGTAGCAAATGGTTCTTCTCGTAAGGTGTGCTTCCCTCTTGTTTTAACACCCCTAATGGCTAATAAGTACTTCCCCTTAATAGGAAGGGATCGACTTCGTATCCGTTTAGAACTCGATACATCGGCTCACGGATTAATTAGTGCTGATGGCGGTCTTACTGATGCCGACATTACCATTACTGATGTTGCTCTTGTAATGTATAATTTGGAACTTGGAAGTGACGTAATGGCTCAGGTTGCGGCGGCTTCGGGTGGAAGTTTCAAAATTGCGATGCCTTCTTACCAGCATCACCAGTCATCTCTTTCGGCAACTGATACTGCTCTTGTTGCTACTCTTGGTTTTTCTATGTCCTCACTTAATAGAATTTTGGTGGCTCAACAATTGGCGGCGACAGACCCCGATGGTAATGATGTCGGGGCTCGTTCTCGGTTAAAATTAAATAGATTCTTCGTGACGATCGGCGGTGTGAAGTACCCTATGCGAGATCTGAAAGAAACAGGTGCGGCGGGTGATCTTGGTGCGGGTAGTGAGGTTCTTGCCGAAGCACTTATTTCACAAAGGGCATTATGTGCTTGGTCTCACGACAGCAGTATTAGTGTTGGTGGTGGTTTTGCTCTTGAAGAAGGTACGGGTGCTGATAGTGCGAATACTGGTTCATACCTGATTGACCTTGACCTCGAATCACAAAGGGTGGCTGGTGGTGATAGTGGTCTTGGTTTGGTTGCTGGGGTCAATTGTGTAGGACAGGTGGTCCAATGTACCTTTGAATATTCTGCGGCTCCTAATGCGGCTCACGTTATTAATATTTTCGGCGAACATACCATTATGTGTATGCTTGACCTCAATACTCTAACTTGGTCTATTGCCGTATAAATGATTAATTATATTTCAATATTATATTAGTATATTACATATAATATGGAAGTTAAAAATCCATCACGAGAACATTCAGCACTATTAACACAAGCTACATATCAATTGGGAGAAAAAGGAGTAAGCAAAAAGCAACGTATAGCAAATGCTAATAAACACGTAGAGCAAACAGGATATGTAGTCAATAAAGAGCATTCGGGTAGTGAAATAACAACGTACCAACATAAAGACGATCCCAATAATGTTTTTATAGCACACAGAGGAACAAAAGTAGATACTGATAGAGGTAATAAAAATTTTAGTGATATTACAGCAGATTTAATGACGGCAGTAGGTTTAGGAGGACACGACGCAAAAATTAAAAGAAGGAAAACTAAAACTAACCAAATAATTAAAGCATTAAATCCCACCCAGTTACATATGGGAGCCCATAGTTTAGGTGGAGGAACTTTAAATCACACCATAGCAAACAGCAAAAAGGTAAGGAAACATTTAACTTCTGCTAAAACATTTAATGCGGCGGCTCACCCTGTATTTAGTAATGGATCTGCTGTATCGGCAAAAGTAGCAAAAGAATTAGAAAATAAAGTAGAACATCATAGGATTAAGAATGATCCTGTAAGTGCTGGTTTTTTAACTGGTAATATACCATTTGGTAAATTGAAAACTCATAGTGTAAAACACGACGCAAGTAAAGGTAAATCATTTTTACAAAATATGGTAGAAAGCACAACAGCATTAGGACGGGCAAAAAGATTTACAGAAAAAGGAATTCACGCACACGCAATATCTCATTTCCACGATGGCTCTATCAAAAAGAAA
>VMHT01218405.1_pt1 | contig 18814 bp, 12 predicted proteins | sample 4693611 | NCBI WGS metagenome assembly VMHT01 (sample SAMN12280063, study PRJNA550983) | marine metagenome | isolation source: seawater sampled from same location over 5 years 0.02-0.2 micron viral filtrate | place: USA: collected off the coast of southern California halfway between the port... ...
AATTCAATAGATAAAGGTGGTGGAAACTTTAAAAAATTATACAATGATTCGGACGTTACAAAAAGAAACCGCAATGGACAGACTCGCAGCGGATTATATTCTTTGTTCATACCTATGGAATGGAACTACGAGGGATTCATTGATTCTTATGGCATACCTGTATTCAACACACCAGAAAAAGAAAAAGTTGGGCCATACGGAGACATTATAGACGTTGGAGTTATTGAGCATTGGAATAATGAGGCAGAAGGTTTAAAAGGCGACCAGGATGCTTTAAATGAGTATTACAGACAGTTTCCACGCACAGAAGAGCATGCGTTTAGAGATGAAACTAAAAATAGTATATTTAACTTAGTAAAAATATACGAACAAATAGATTATAATGAAGATCTAGGTAATAGCAATGTTATTACACGAGGAAGTTTTATGTGGGAAAATGGGATTAAAGATACTAAAGTAAAGTTTACTCCCAACCCAAATGGTAGATTTAATATTAGTTGGACGCCTCCTGTTAATTTGCAAAATAGGCAAATAATAAAAAATGGTATTAGGTGGCCAGGATTAGAACACGTAGGTGCATTTGGTTGTGATAGTTATGATATATCAGGCACAACAGACGGCAGAGGTTCTAAAGGCGCGTTGCATGGGTTAACAAAATTCAGTATGGAGGATGCACCCCCTAGTACATTTTTTTTAGAATATGTAGCTAGGCCTCAAACAGCAGAAATGTTTTTTGAAGATGTTTTAATGGCATTAGTATTTTATGGAATGCCTATACTAGCGGAAAACAATAAACCAAGACTTTTATATTATTTAAAAAGAAGAGGTTATAGAGGCTATTCAATGAATAGACCTGATAAGCTATGGAACAAGTTGTCAGTAGCGGAAAGAGAAGTTGGTGGTATACCAAATTCAAGTGAAGATATTAAACAAGCACACGCTGCTGCAATTGAAATGTATATAGACAAATACGTTGGTGTTAAGTCTGATGGAGAATATGGTAATATGTATTTCACCGAAACATTACAAGATTGGTCAAAGTTTGATATTAACAATAGAACAAAATTTGATGCAGCTATTAGTTCAGGTTTAGCCGTTATGGCTTGTCATAAAGATTTATACAGACCTACTAATAAATTACAGCGAGCTCCTATAAATTTAAGTTTTGCAAAATATAAACAAGAAGGATCTTTATCAAAAATAATAAAATAGTAATATGGCTATAAACGCAATAAATAGTTTTTTCCCTAGTCAGGTCGCAAGTGATGCTGAAAAGATGTCTCGTGATTATGGCTTAAGAGTTGGAAGAGCTATTCAGAATGAATGGTTTTCTAGCAATTCTGGGGTAACTCGTTTTAGAAGCAATCAAAATACTTTTCACAACTTACGTTTATACGCAAGGGGTGAGCAGCCAATACAAAAATATAAAGATGAGTTATCAATTAACGGTGACTTAAGTTATTTAAATTTAGATTGGAAGCCAGTTCCAATATTATCAAAGTTTGTTGATATTGTAGTTAATGGCATTTCTGATAGAGTATTTGATTTATCAGCATATTCTCAAGACCCATACGGCGTAAGCAAAAGAACCGCATATATGGAATCTATTATTAGAGATATGCAAACTGCAGAATTAAATGAATTTGCACAAGAGCAATTTGGTATAAATTTATTTGAAAACAATCCAGATAAATTACCTGAAGACGAAGAAGAATTGGATTTACACATGCAGTTAAGTTATAAGCAAGGAATAGAAATTGCTGAAGAAGAAGCCTTGTCTGTAATGTTTGATGATAATAGATATGATTTAACAAAGAAGCGTTGTTATTATGATTTAGCAACATTAGGTATTGCTGCAGTAAAAAATAACTTTACAGAAACAGAAGGTGTAACTGTAGAGTATGTTGACCCTGCTTATTTGGTTTGGTCATATACAGAAGATCCGTATTTTCAAGATATATATTATGCAGGTGAAGTTAAGTTTGTACCTATCAATGAACTTAAAAAGCAATTTCCTTTACTAACGCAAGAAGAGTTACAGAAAATTCAATCAGAAGGTTCTCAAAATTTTGGCGTTTATGATAGTATGGTTAATAACCAATACAGCAATAATAGAGACAGTAATATAATTCAAGTATTGTATTTTAACTTTAAAACTTACATGAATGAAGTATATAAAGTTAAAGAAACATCTACTGGAGCAACAAAAGTAATTGCTCGCGACGATACATTTGATCCACCAATAGCAGATTATGAAGAGCAATTTGGTAAAATGTCAAGATCATTAGAAGTGTTATATGAAGGAGTAATGGTATTAGGAACTGATATTCTTTTAAAATGGGAGATGGCTCCTAATATGATGAGGCCAAAAGCTGATGAAACTAAAGTAAAAATGAATTACGCTATTACTGCCCCAAGAATGTATAAAGGTAGAATAGAATCTTTAGTAAGTAGGTGTACAGGTTTTGCTGATATGATACAACTTACGCATTTAAAACTTCAACAAGTGTTACAAAGAATGATACCTGATGGAGTATATTTAGATGCTGATGGCATTAATGAAGTTGATTTAGGTAATGGTACTAATTATAATCCGCAAGAAGCATTGAATATGTTTTTTCAAACAGGTAGTATTATAGGTAGATCATTTACGCAAGAGGGTGATATGAATCCTGGTAAAGTACCTATTCAAGAAGTACCTACAGGTAGTGGTGGCCAAAAATTACAGACTCTTATTAGTACTTATAATTATTACTTACAAATGATAAGAGATGTAACCGGGTTAAATGAGGCTCGGGATGCAAGTACACCTGATTCTAGATCATTAGTTGGTGTACAAAAATTAGCGGCTGCTAATAGTAACACTGCTACGCGACATATTTTAGATTCTGGTTTATATTTAAAAAGAGAAACTGCAGAATGTTTATCTTTAAGAATATCCGATATATTAGAATATCATCCAGCTAAAGATGCGTTTATTCAAAAAATAGGTGGATTTAATGTGGCTGTATTAGATGAATTAAAAGATTTACATTTACATGATTTTGGTATTTATTTAGAGTTAACACCTGATGAAGAAGAAAAACAAATATTAGAAAATAATATTCAAGTTGCACTTCAAGGTGGTTTAATTGAATTGTCAGATGCAATAGATATTAGAGAAGTAAAAAATCTTAAACTTGCAAATGCCTTGCTTAAAGTAAGACAAAAGAAAACGCAAGAAAGAAAACAAGCAGAAGCGCAGGCTAATATACAAGCTCAAGCCCAAGCAAATGCGCAAGCACAACAAGTAGCGGCACAAGCGGAAATACAAAAAGACCAAGCATTGTTTAATACTAAAGCTCAGTTAGAACAAATTAAAGGTCAAATAGAAGAGAAAAGAATATCTGTTGAAGTAGCAGCTAAAAAAGATTTAATGTCTTTAGAGTTTCAATATAACATGAAATTAAAAGGCATGGAAGTTGACAAAGAAGCATTAAGAGAAAAAGAAATCGAAGATCGTAAAGATCAGCGTGTAAAAATTCAAGGCACTCAGCAATCAGAAATGATATCGCAGAGAAAAAATGATGCCCCTCCTAAAAATTTCGAATCCGGTGGAAACGATATTATGGGCGGTGGTTTTGGTCTAGGGGCCTTTGAACCTAGATAGTAATAGTAATTAATTATATAATATTTTATCATGGCGAAAGCAACAAAAACAGAAGGCAGCTTTAAAGTAAAGAAGAGCCTTAAACAAAAAGCAAAAGAAGCTGAGGCTGCAAAAGAAGCACCAGCACAAACAGGACCTGCTTCTATAACAGAAGATGGGGATATTAAACTTGATTTAACTAAAAAACCCGAACAAGATGCCAATACAAAGCAAGAAGCAACAGACGTGGTTGATGATAAACAAGCCGAACCTGTACAAGAAGTGGAAGAAAAAGTATCACAACAACCAGAGCCCGTTCAAGATGATGCACCCACTGAAAAGAAAGAAAGCGTAGAGGAAGAAGAATCTGTATTAGAAGAAATAACGGAAGAGGAAAAAGAACAAATTACTCAAGAAGTTACTGAACAGTTAACAGAAGAAGTTACTGAAGCAATTGCAGAACAAAAAGAAACGGGAGTTGATTTACCTGAAAATATTCAAAAAGTTGTAGACTTTATAAACGAAACAGGTGGTTCATTACAAGACTACGTAAAGCTAAACACTGACTACGATGCGTTAAACGAAGATCAGTTGTTAGCAGAATACTATCAAACGTCGAAACCTCATTTAAATATAGAGGAAGTTAATTTTTTAATGCAAGATAAATTTGCAATTAACGAAGAAGAAGATAGTGAGAAAGATATTAAGAAAAAGCAAATAGCAAGAAAAGAAGAGCTTGCAAATGCTAAGCAATACTTAGATAATTTAAAATCTCAGTATTATGCAGAAATAAAAGGTGGTAGCAAGCTATTACCTGAACAAAAAAAAGCGGTAGACTTTTTCAATCGCTATACAAAAGAAAACGAAGAAGCTGTGAAAGTAGCGAAAAAGCAGACTGATGCATTTTTAAATAAAACAAATCAAGTCTTCAATGACCAATTCAAAGGTTTTGATTATACGGTCGGAGACAAAAAGTATCGTTTTAAAATAAAAGATGCAAACAAAGTCAAGGATAGCCAGAGCGATATTAACAACTTTGTTAAGAAGTTCTTAGACAAGGATAATACAATGTCAGATGCTGCCGGTTATCATAAAAGCTTATTCACTGCTATGAATGCAGATCAAGTAGCACAACATTTTTACGAGCAAGGCAAAGCTGATGCTCTTAAAGATAGTATAGCCAAAAGCAAAAATGTTACAATGGGGGCGAGAGGTGTCCATGAAGACGTTAAAGCACCAGGTGGCTGGAGTGTTAAATCTGTAGATTCAGGCCCAGCTGATTCAAAATTGAGAATTAAAACTTTTAAAAACATTAAATAATAAATTATGGCAGCACCAGGATTTGCGCAAGCGCCGGCTACATTAGCTAACCTTGCACATCTAACTCCAAGACCTGTAAAAGGGTTGTTCGGCGACAATTATTTGTCAATGGCGGATTTAGATTTTACACAACAATTCCTACCTGAAGTTTATGAGAAAGAAGTAGAAAGATACGGTAACCGTACTATTACTGGTTTCTTAAGAATGGTAGGAGCAGAAATGCCTATGGCATCAGACCGAGTAGTTTGGTCAGAACAAGGAAGACTACACATTGCATATGATAACGCGGAATCGAACGCGCCAGTTGTCGTAGGTACTCAAACTATTGGATTACCTTCACCACAACCAGCAGGTTCGGCACAAGCGGGACAAGCACCACTTTTAGGAGCAGGTCAAACTATCGTTATTGCACTAGGTAATGTTACTAACAAAGCTTACATTGTAAGTGAAGGAGCATTAGCTGGAGGTATTCAAACTTATAACATTGAAGTTTATGACACGGATGACAAAAACTTAGACCCAGCATTACAAGATGCAGGTTCTGCAGGTCAACCAAATCTACTAAGCTTATTTGTTTTTGGTTCTGAATATCAAAAAGGATCACCAGAAGGTGGAGTATCAGTAGACGCTTCTTTCACTTCTTTTAACAACAAGCCAATCATTCTTAGAGATAAGTATGAAGTAAACGGTTCTGACGTAGCTCAGATCGGTTGGGTTGAAGTTACTACAGAAATTGGAACAGGTGGATATCTATGGTATTTAAAATCAGAACATGAGTCAAGAATTAGATTCGAAGATTACTTAGAAATGAGTATGGTAGAAGCAACTGAGTCTGCAGCCGAAAGAGGCGTAGCAGGTGCAGCGGCGATGACTAACGCAGCAGGTAATGCAATTACAGGTATGCAAGGTTTATTCGCTACGCTAGAAGAAAGAGGGTTAGTTTATAACGATCCTGATTTCTCTGCCCCAGCAGCCCCAGGGCCTTCTGGTATCGATCAGTTCGATCAAATTCTACAAGAGCTTGACAAGCAGGGAGCAATTGAAGAGAACATGCTATTTTTAGATAGACAAACTTCTCTAGATATTGATTCTATGTTAGCGCAGCAAAATTCTTACGGAGCGGGCGGTACATCTTACGGTGTATTTGAAAACTCTGAAGAAATGGCGCTTAACTTAGGTTTCTCTGGTTTCAGACGAGGCGCTTATGACTTTTACAAAACTGACTGGAAATATCTAAACGATGCTACAACAAGAGGATTGATTGACGATATTAAAGGTGTGTTAGTACCAGCTGGTACAAGTACAGTTTACGATCAACAATTAGGTCAGAACATTTCAAGACCATTCTTACACATCAGATACAGAGCTTCTGAAGCTGATGACAGACGAATGAAATCTTGGATCACTGGTTCAGTTGGTGGTAACTATACAAGTAATGCAGACACAATGACTGTTAACTTCTTATCGGAGAGAACAATGTGTACGCAAGCAGCTAACAACTTTGTATTATTCAAAGCTACTTAGTAGTAAATTAATGTAAGGAACGGGTGTCTTCGGGCACCCAGTCTTTACTTTTTATTAACAATTATATTATATTATATCATGGCGAAAGCAAAAACAAAGGGAGCAAAAATAACTCCAGACGGATGGGAAATCCGCGACAGACTATATGAATTAACGAGAGGTATGTCTCCGTTAGTTTTTACAATTCCTACGGCTCATTCTAAAAGAAAATCATTATTATGGTTTGATGAAGAAAAAGGACATAATAGGGAATTAAGATATGCTACAAATCAAAAATCTTGTTTTGTAGACGAGCAAGACGGCCATTGCACAATGGGTCGAATTGTATTTAGAAATGGATCTTTAAGAGTTCCAGAAAATGAAGTTACTTTACAAAAGTTTTTATCATTATATCATCCTTATGTAAAAGAAGGTGTATATGAAGAGTACAAGCCAAAACAAATTGCGGCTAATCAAACGCAATGGATTGAGCTAGAGCTTGAAGCAATGAACACTGCTAAAGCTTTAGATATTGAAGATTTAGAGGCTATATTAAGAACGGAAAAAGGCGCTTCGGTTACAGCATTATCATCGTCAGAATTAAAAAGAGACGGTTTAGTATTTGCTAAAAGAAATCCACAGTTATTTTTACAGCTAGCATCAGATGAAAACACACAGTTAAGAAACTTTGGTGCAAAAGCGGTTGAGAACAAGATATTACATCTTTCACAAGACCAGAGAACATTTACATATGGAGATAGCAAAAGAAAAGTAATGACTGTTCCATTTGGTGAACATCCTTACACAGCTTTATCAGCATTCTTTAAAACTGATGAAGGTATGGAAGTTTACAAAGCAATTGAAAAAAGACTTAAATAAGTCACAATTATAGTAATAGGCTACTGTAATCGTGGCCTATTATTATAATAAAAAAAATAAATTATGGCTGTAAGCGTAGATACTGTTTATCAAAGAGTATTAGCAATACTTAATAAAGAGCAACGAGGTTATGTAACACCTCAGGAATTTAATCTTTTCGCTAATCAAGCGCAGTTAGATATATTTGAACAATACTTTTATGATATTAATCAATTTGGAAGGTTACCAGGTAATGATACTGAATTTTCTGACATGCTTAATATATTAAACGAAAAAATAAACCTATTTGAAACTAATGAAAATATGGTTTATGTAAATGGCTATTGGCAAACACCTGCAAATGTATATAGACAAGGGTCAATAGTTTACAAAAATACAACCACTGGGTTTACTTTAAACCCTAGCGCCACAACAACAATAGATACCTTTATTGAATGTGAGCGTATTAACTTTAAAGAGTGGTTATATATAAATCAATCAGACTATACTAAGCCGACTAACACGAGACCTATATTTGTAGCTAGCGATAATGGAGCTGGTGCAACGCTTGGATATGGCGATACAGGTTATAAAATTTATGGCAACGTAGAAATAGTTGATACTAACCCGCCAACTATAGTGGATTTAGTTTCGTGCAACTATATAAAGATACCCGCTAAAGTTAATTGGGGGTATCAAATGATTTATAATGAAGCATTATACAATGCTGCAACTTCTACTGATTTTGAATTGCATGAATCAGAAGAAACTGAATTGGTTATTAAAATATTAGAATTTGCTGGGCTTTCTATTAAAGATCCAGGTATGTTCCAAATAGCTAATCAAATTGAACAACAAACAATACAACAAGAAAAAGCATAACCTATGGGATTAATAAATCAAACACCGGAAGAATACTACTTAGGCCCAGACGGACTATGGAACACTAATGATGAAAACTACGGTGATTATCAATTTGTTAATATTACCGATATCATAAATAATTTTATGATTATGTATGTTGGCCAAGAAAAAATTATATCTAAGGTTAAAAGAACTGATGTAGCTTATTGGGCACAAAAAGCAATACAAGAATTTAGCTTTGACGTATTACCATCTGAAAAACAAATAGAAGTTGAGGTGCCACCGGGATTGTATACTATTTTACCACAAGATTATGTGGGATATACAAAACTCTCATGGACTGACCATAGAGGTGTTGAAAGAATAGTTTATAGAACAGACTTAACAAGTAATCCTACACCTTATATACAAGATGAAGAATACGAATATACTTTTGATAGCGATTCAGAAATACCTTTAGCAAATGATTCTACCACATTAAGAAGATGGAATGCTAACAATAATAGTCAGTCACCTATGTTTGGTGCAACTGGAAACTGGAGTTGGTGGTTACAAAATCCAGACTTAATGGCTTTATATGCTTATGGCGGAAGATATGGTATACAACCGGAAAGAGCGCAGGCTAACGGTACATTTTATATTGATAAAATAAAAGGCATGATTAGATGGAGTTCTAATCTAAGAAGTAGACTTGTTGTCATAAAATACATTAGTGATGGGTTAGGTAAAGAAGAAGAAATGAATGTTCATAAATTTGCTGTTGATGCTGTTATGAAGTTTATTGCTTATTCTGTTTTATCTACTAGAGCAAATACACAAGAATATTTAGTTGCTCGATTTAAAAAAGATATGTTCGCTGCTAAGCGAAATGCAAAAATTAGATTATCAGAATTAAAAAGTGATCTGATAGTACAAGTGATGAGAAACCAATCCAAGTGGATTAAAAGCTAATTATATATGCCAGAGCTGATACATACTTTCACCGGCGGCAAAATGAACAAAGACCTTGATGAAAGGTTAGTTCCCAACGGTGAATATAGAGATGCTTTAAATTTAGAAATTGCCTCCTCTGAAACATCTCAGATGGGAGCTTTTCAAAATATAAAAGGAAATTTAGAAAAAGCGTTTGCAAGCTACAATCCAAGTACTGGAGCTAGAACAGTATGGGATCCAGCTGTTTACATAGACGCTTTACCTAACGCTATATGTATTGGAGCTATATCCGATCCTAATACCGATACTATATATTGGTTTATTAATTCTGATACTATAGATGTTATTGCTTCTTATAATACTAAAACACAAGTAACTGCTCCTTTAGTAGTAGATACAAAAGGCATACTTAATTTTAATTCTGAATATTTAATTACAGGTATTAATATCATTGAGGGTATGCTGATGTTTACTGATAATCTTAATGAACCTAAAAAAATATTTATACCAGATTGGGAACAATCAACGGTGGATTTTATTACACATTCACAAATATATGGTAGAGATTTTATTGAATCCGATATCACAGTAATAAAAAAATATCCCCTTAATCCACCTACAATCACAACATATTCAACGGCAGAATTAGATAATAATGGAAACCCAGCAATTGTAAACACGCAAACTTTATTCGCTTTTGTAGAGCAAATACCGGGAGCGCCAGCTGGAACATTAGGGTCTATGACTCCAGAAAGTGGTCCTCAAACATTTACATGGGTAGGGAACAATTTGCCATTCTACAGGGTTGGTCAAATACTATTATTGACTGATGCTACTAATGATCCATTAGACGAAGATGCTGTAATTAGAGTTAGTATAGATAGTGTAATAGGTAATGGCGCAACTAATCAAACAGGCGCAATAGTAACTATATTATCCGTAGGGCAGCAAAACTCTGCATTAAATACTAATCCTATATTATATGATGTAGAATTAGAACAAGAAACTCCTTTCTTTGAATTTAGATTTGCTAGGTTTGCTTATAGATATAAATATAAAAATAACGAAGTTTCAGTATATTCACCGTTTACTAACCCCGCATTTATACCCGGTGCATTTGATTATTCACCTAAAGAAGGTTATAATTTAGCTATGGTAAATAATGTTAGGCAGTTAGAAATATCTAATTTTGTTCCAGCTGATATACCAGATGATGTTGTATCTGTTGATATATTGTATAAAGCAACGAATAACCAAAATGTTTATATAGTTGATACTTTTAAACCTACAGACGACGAGTGGACATTAAATACTTTTAATATTCAAACAGAAATTATAACATCTGTTGTTCAAAGTAATCAAATACTAAGACCATATGACAACGTTCCACGATGGGCAAAAGCTCAGGAAGTAACTGCTAATAGATTAATATTTGGTAACTACACACAAAATTTTAATATGCTTACTGCTCAAAACGAGCCTTTGCAAGTAAGTATAGATGTGGCTGAGCAAGCACAAAGTATATTATACACTGATACAAATGGCTTTGAGCAAGGGGTTGGCATTGATGGTAATGCTGTATATCCTTCGGTAAAAGCTATTAGAACATATCAAATTGGAGTAGCCTATCAAGATCAATACGGAAGAACGACACCTGTGTTTACCGGTAAAGAATCTTCTGTGGTAATAGAAAAAAATGAAGCTCAATTTGCGAATAGTTTAACAGCGCAAATACTTAATGGTGTACCTTATTTTGATCAAGGAAAACCATTTTCAAACTTTAAATACTATGTAAAAGAAACAAGTCAAGAGTATTATAATTTATGCTTAGACAGGTTTTATGACGCAGAAGACGGTAATATATGGTTATCATTCCCATCATCAGAAAGAAATAAAGTTGATGAACAAACATTTTTAATACTTAAAAAAGAACATGACAATAGCAATCCCGTAACTGAGGAAGCTAGATATAAAGTTATAGCAATTGAAAATGAAGCCCCTCAATACTTAAAAGAAACTAAACTTTCAAAAGGCCAGGCAACAGGTTGGGAAAATACAGGTGGCTTTCCAATTGAGGGTGTAAATGAAATATGGTTTGATGATGATGATGATTTTGATGATGAGTTTGGAGAAGATACAAGGTCTACATCTGGTCAAGTAATGAGGGTGCTTGCAGGAGGCGCTACAAGTGATTGGTATAAAATATCTACATTTGGATTAGCCGGTAGTGGTAATAATTTAATACGAATTGTTTCAGCAAAAACATTTGGTCCTGATATGAATTTTACATCGACAGAACCATATGGCTATGCTAATAGAGTTACAGGTTTAAAGTTAGAAATAGCAGACATAGAGACTTTAAATAAACCAGAATTTACAGGAAGATTTTTTGTTAAAGTAAACCAAGATACTTTGTTAGAGCAAAAAATAGTAAGAGCAAGCTCTAACGCCAACGCTGCTTATGCTAGAAAAGCACTTGGATATTGTTACTGGTTAAAAGGTAATAAATCAAATAGAAGCTTTTGGGGTGAAGGTAACTTTGGGGGTAATAACTGGACAAAACCAGATGCTCAAGGGCAAGGACGAAGATTATTTTTTAGTCAAATAAGAACGCAATGTGTAGGTTGGGCTGGCGGAAGCGAAGCTGCTGGAGCTTTAAATACGCCTGGTGTAATGCAAATAGGCTGGGCTGGTGGTTATGGCGCTAACAGAAGTGATGGAATAAAAGACAGTAATCCTAATTTATTAGAGCAGTTAAATACAGCAGGAACATTATTTAGATTTGTTGATACTGGGAATGGCAAAACAGACCCTGATGGCACAATATATCAAGTTACAAAAACTACAGAATATAAAGGGACAACATATGATTGTTCAGAAAACTTTATTGAGCTTGGTGGGTGGGGAAATACAACAAACTCTTATACTCGTTGGGAAATTGAATTTAATCCAATTGAACAAGGTAAATGGGGTATACAATATAATCCTACATCTGATGCTAATGCTGTTTTAGAATGGACTAATCAAACAAGTAATTATGATAACTATTATATAGGACTTGAATTTATAGAACAAAGTATTGATGATGATTCTTTTAGTTCAAATAATCCAGCTATTTTTGAAACTGAACCCAAAGAAGCAACTGAATTAGATATATATTACGAGGTGCCGGGTAATTATGATATGACAGAGCATGGTAATATACATGAACTAGATTGGTTTAATTGCTATTCATTTGGTAACGGTGTAGAATCCGACAGGATTAGAGATGACTTTAATGCCCCTACTATAGATAATGGAGTAAAAGCAAGCGCTGTTTTAGACGAACCTTATGAACAAGAAACAAGAGGTGGTGGTTTAATATTTTCCCAAATATTTAATTCTATATCGGGATTAAACGGATTTAATCAATTTATACAAGCAGAAAGCATTACAAAAGATGTAAATCCTGAATACGGCACTATTCAAAAACTCTTCTCTAGAGACACTGATTTAATTACTCTATGCGAAAACAAGTCAATGAAGATATTGGCTAATAAGGATGCTCTATTTAACGCTGACGGCAGCGCTAACGTAACATCTAACCAGGCTGTATTAGGTCAAACAATAACTTATAAAGGTGAATTTGGAATTGCAACTCACCCAGAGTCTTTTGCTGAATATGGTTTTAGAATGTATTATACCGACGCTAATCGAGGTGTTGTTATAAGACTATCAGCAGACGGTATAACTCCTATATCGGATTATGGAATGCACGCATTTTTTCAAGATAACCTATCTTTGAATAATAAAATTATAGGTACTTGGGACACAGATAAAAGAAATTATAATCTATCATTAAATACATTAACTCCTTACTGGCAGCAAACATTAGGCGCGGGTAAAACTGATAGATTAAATAAAGCACCGGATTGTGATGCTTTTGTAAACGAATACCCTACATATTCTACTACAATATCATTTAAAGATGACGTTAACGGGTGGACATCTAGAAAAACATATATACCAGAATCAGGCGCATATTTAAATAATATATATTATACATTTAAAAGCGGTAAGATATGGGAACATGCACTTAATGATTTAAGAAATACTTTTTATGGCGTAGGCCCTTCAAGTATATCGCTTGGTCAATACTACCAAAGTTCTTTTACAGCTATATTTAATGAAATGCCAAATGTTGTTAAAGAATTTCATACTGTTAATTATAGTGGTACAGATTCAAAAAAATATATATATACAACCGCGGCAACTGGAGCTAGATTATTATCGTTAGCTCAATTGCAAGCAATGGGATTAACACCAAACAATGTTTCAACAACAAAGGGATGGTATACTAATTCTGTAATTACAGATTTACAAGAAGGTCAAGTAAAAGAGTTTATAGATAAAGAAGGTAAATATTATAATTATATAAAAGGTTTGCCAACATTCTTTTCAACTAATTGTAATAACAATGTAGACTCTCATGAATTTAATGTGCAAGGTATTGGTAATGCCGGCACTATGACAGGTGATACAGAAATATCAGCTTATACAGTTACAACTTCATTAGATCCTACTTGTTTTACTCAAGTGGTTCCACCGGATTTAGTTCCGCAAGATTTTGAACTGCAAGAAGATATAACTACTAGTTTCCAAATAGCAGCACCTGGAACTCCTTGTGCTTCTGGATATGTTTATGAAGTAGTTAGCACAGCAATAGCAGACGGCACTGGCGTATTAACAACTAATAGTGATGGGTCATTTACTTTTGCTCCTTCTTTAAATTACTTTGGAACAGCTGGAACGTTTGATGTAAGAGTATGTTGTGATGGCTTATGTAGTGGATCTGCAACTATGACTATTATAGTATTACCAGTGGCAGAAGATCCATACTTTACAACACAGCATCCGCCAATAACAGGAATTATTGAAGGAGATTGTTGGGAATACAATCCAATTGGAATTGCAGACCCTGATCACGCTAGCACAGATTTAATAATACAAACTCCTGTTCCTAATTTACCAAGTTGGATATCGCAACCTCAACCTTTAAATGATGGTTCTGGTAATTGGTATATACCTCAAAGTTGTCTTCCTCCGGGAACACCAGCTCAAGCTATAGATTTTACTATGACAGTAGAAGATCCTGATGGTAACACTGGAACTCAAAATATAGCTGGCGATACTATTGTGGCTGCATTATTAGATTTAGAATTTGTAATTACATCAAGGGTGGCACAAGGTTCAAGAACTTGGACAGACCCTGCGACTGGGCAAGTAACTCAGTTATCAGCACAAGCAGGTTGTACTCATGCGTGTAACAGAGGAACTTATATAGTTGCCGGAAATGGACAAACTATTGGTAGAGCTTACATGGGTAACACTAATGGAATTACTTCTACCGGGAATAGATGTACAGGCCCACAATGTGCAAACACCCAATCACAATATGATAGTTACGGCTGGGATGGAGTAGATCCTAACGGACCGTTTAATGTTACAGGTGATGTAGAAGGATCACCTCCGGGCACAATTCCTTCTGCTTTTGCGCAAGGGGTTACAAGTACTTTATTAACAGCAGCAACGGCTGTTAACCAAAGATATGTTAATGCTAGTGATAATTTCCAACCGGGAGGTCGTGAAAGATATAGTTATATAACCGTTGATCAAGCTACTGCAAATAGTATAGTAACTAATTCTTCAGGACCAAACCCAGAGTTAGTAACATTTGGTTTAATAGCAGATACTTGGCAGCAAAGCAGCAATTCAAATGATGGAATTAATGGATGGGAAGCTAATCCGCCTTCAACTCACGCTGATGCTGTAAATGTATCTATATTTTTAGGAGGTGTAGAAATCTATAATCAGAATGAAGCAAACGGTGCGGCGGTAACAATTAATGTTTTAACAGGGTTAGTGGTATGATAAGTATAGATAATTTTACAGTAACAGTTATAAGCTTTCCCGAATTTGTCGGAGCTGATTGGACGGGAGATAATCCGCAAGCAGTGTTACAATTAACACCAAACACGGGTTATCAAATATTAGCACAAAATTTTTCTGCTACTAATCCTTTACCTACTTATGTTTCTTCTGTTTCATTTTTACAAGACGGAACTAATATTTTATGCACTATTACATATACTCAACCTAGCATAATGCCTGCGCAAGATGTGTTTATAGATGTTTGTTTTGAGGGATTAGCGTCGCCAATAGATACTATAACAGTTAATGGAGAAATAGATTATTCTAATTCAACAGCACCTATTCCAAGTCCAAAGCTACCTGTACCTTATTCCGGAGCAGGAGCTTTTGATGAAACAAATGTTGTGGCTAATATATTAGTTAATGCAGGAACTGGTAATTTTTTCGTTACTCAACCAACAGCGGCTTTAGCTGTAGGTGAATTGTCTGATTATCAATTTACTACATCAAACACATTAGATGCAGATGGAGATATAATACAAACAAATATTATAGCCAGTTATACTTATCCACAAAATAATGTAACAGGAGATGTAATACAAGTATTTGCAGATATGCAGCCTAAATATAATCCACCTATAGAAGTACAAGGATATGTATTTGATACAAGCCCAGTGGGTGTTGGTGGTATTACAAGACCTTTAGAAATTATAGGGGTTGAAGGAGCTGCTTGGAACGTGGAATATGTAAATAGTGGTGGAACCACCGTGGGATCATTCAGTGGTGTTTTAGATAATACAGGCCAAGCAACTATAAGTATTGGCATACCAGCTACAACAACTAATGAAACTTATACATTTCAAATTTCAGGTGACTTAGCTCCTACATTTTGTACCGTAGCCCCTTATAGCCCATGTGCTACTGGCCAACCTGCAGTATGGGATGTATTACAAATTATTGATCAAGATGTAAGTTTTGTATTAAATAGTACAGACCCTAATATAACATTAGGAGCGGCAGATACACAAACATTTACTTATGGAACTGGCCCAGGCATAACATCATATAGCGTATCGGCAACATCAACGCAAGACTTTATATGGAATACAGTTCCAACGGCTGGCGACTTTACAAATCAAGGTGCTTCATTGCCCGATACAAATCAAATAGTACAGGCGCCAATATCAATAGCAATAGATAATGCGCCAGCAACAAAAACATTAAGCATAGATTTAGATACCAATATATCATATGTAGGTGCTACATCGCTAACTAGTACATTAGATTTAGATAACTTTTTAAGCGGAACATATCAACCTATACAGGTATTTTATTCTGCTACAAGCGCACAAGATGCTTGTTGTGCAGGAGTATTAGTAAATGCTTTTGTACAAAACGGAGAAACATTCGCGAATGCAGTCGCGATATTAGATTCACAAGGTAATCCAGCTGCAGATGGATATTACTATCAATAAAAACAATTATGGCAGATTATAGACAACAATCAACAGGTACATTAGGAACTGCTGCGGCGTGTCCTTCGTGTTATACAGCTATACAATTATATTATTCATCAATAAGTGCTGATGATCTATGTTGTAATGTAAACACCACATTGACATATTACTTAGCACCTGGAGTTGCAAGCTTCTCAGCGGCCAACGTTATTTACTCAAATGACACAGGCTCAGTAGCAGCAGATGGCTTCTATAGAGAAAACTAATAAAAAATAAGTATGGCTGATTACAGACAACAAACCATAAGCGGGACAGGGAGTTTATCTCTCTGCCCTACTTGTGCTACAGTTTATGAGTACGAAAGTACTAGTGGCGAAGGTGAGGGTGCTGGAACGTCAACTTTTGCATGCACGGAAAATGTTAATTTCAGTGGAGTATATTCTCTTGCTGCAACTTTAACCGATGGCACACAAATATTTTCAGACCCGGGTTGTACTGTTCCATGGAATGGTACTCCTATAAGCCCAACTTTTGGAAATTGGTATGGATTTCTTCCAGTACCGGTAGCAACGCCTATTGCCCCAAGTATAGTGTGGGAAGTAAGTTCGCAAGGTATAATATCAAATCCTGCTATTTGTAGTATCGGACCTGGACCAGGGCCGGGAGTTAACTACACATTCATAGATGCGGATCTATCTCAAACATATAATACAGCATTTCAAGCATGCGATAATGGACAAGCACAGATAGGAAAAATATATGTAGAATGTACAGATCCAACTGTTCCATGTTTACCTGGTGATATTGTTTTACCAATGCCAGGCGAGATGGTTTATTCATCTGATCAAGGTGATCCTTGGGTGGGTGGCGCTGGTTTTATATATGTAAGTGAACCCGGAACTCAGGACGACGCTTTTATAGAAGTATTGTTCTCTGGTGAAGTAGTAGACTCAGGTGTATGTATGATGTAAAAATATAAATATGGATTCAATAACTTTAATATTCCCACAACCCTTAAATGTATCAGTACAAATAGGAGATATGGCATACTACAGTAATGATGTTAACGGTGAAACTATAATAGAAATAGGCGAGATAACTGCAGTTACCGCTAATAGTATCACCGCTAATATCGGTCCATCAACTCCAAGACCTACGATACCTACAAGCTTTATACTTTTTAGTAAGACTGCTAATGTAAACACAAATGGGTTAAAGGGTTATTATGCAGAAATGCAATTTAAAAATGATACAGAATCATATGCAGAGCTATTTGCAGTAGGTAGTGAAATTGTTGAAAGTAGCAAATAATACGTAATAATAAAATAATAAAATAATAGAATTATGGCAGTACCAATGATGGGCGCTATCCAAGGTCTCGCAGGAATCGCAGGAGGACTCATTGGAGGCGGCAAAAGAAAACGAGAGCAACGAGAAGCTCAAAGAGAACATGACCGACTAAAGGCTAGGATGGAAGGCGCAGATACGTCCAACCTATATAAAAATATGGAAAACGTATATGAAGATCTTACAATCAATACGCAAGCAGCTGATATGCAAAATCAAGCAAATCAAGCAAGTCTTTCAAATACTATGGAGGGTCTTCAAGGATCTGCTGGAGGTTCTGGTATCGCTGCTTTAGCACAGTCACTAGCGGGACAACAAGCACAAATGAATCAATCAGCAGTATCTGATATAGCTAGACAAGAAGCCGGTAACCAAGCGGCCGAAAGACAAATGGCTGGTTCATTACAGCAACAAGAAGTACAAGGTGATTACCAAGCAAGGGCGGCTGAAAAAGATAAAGTAGATACCATGTTTGGTATGTCTCAACAAAGATTAGCAGCGGCTAACGCGGCTCAGGATGCGGCAACATCATCTATTATAGGTGGCGTAACCGGATTAGCTGGATCGGTAGTACCTCAAATACCTGGATTAAAAGCTAAAGCTGGTGGTGGTGATTCACCCGGTGGCTTTATAGGTAATTTACTAGGTGGATAAAATTCAATAATATGGCAAATACACAATTAATAAAAGGAGCAGCTCAGGTATATGGAAGTCAACCTGGAGGATATCAACAACAAGAAATTTTACAAAAAGGTCTTGCTGCAGGGTTGAGCACTGCAAATCAAATTCTTACTGCGCAGCAAAATAAAAGAGCCAAAGCCAACGAATATTATCAAAACCAAGTTAACTCTTACATGGGTCAACTTAAAAGCGATCTGGACTTTACTGGATTTTCAGCAAAAGAAACCGGTACAATGCGAAATTTTTTAATGGGTCAGCGAAATAAATATACACAAGCTGCTAAAATGGCAGCAAAGTATTCAGACACGACCGA
>VMHT01055776.1_pt1 | contig 18813 bp, 34 predicted proteins | sample 4693611 | NCBI WGS metagenome assembly VMHT01 (sample SAMN12280063, study PRJNA550983) | marine metagenome | isolation source: seawater sampled from same location over 5 years 0.02-0.2 micron viral filtrate | place: USA: collected off the coast of southern California halfway between the port... ...
CAAGAACTAAGGCTTCATAAACATCATCTGGAAAGTGTTCGTAGTAATTAGACTTTTCCAGATACAAAGCTGCATCGTCCAGTTTGGATAATAACTGTACAAAAACCATGCAGTAAGACAAGCTGTCGTCTGTAACCCCGTCATCGACAAGGAAGTCAAGTCCAGCCTCTGTTGCATCGTAGTTGGGGTGAAACACCATCAGGTGCAAATCAATACCAGCTACGGATGCTAACTCATTGATGCCATCACAGTACCCGTCTAGGTATTCCATGTCTGGCAAATTCTCTTCTGCCCACACTACAATTTCGTAGTCGTGGTCGCTGAATGTACGGACTTGCTCCATAAGTCCATCCAGCCCTGTGTTTATGCTGAATACTACCTTGTCGTCGGCCCATGCCTTTCTAGCATAGGGACAGGGCGGTAGACCATTCAGTTTCGCATTCGGTACTTCTAAGAAATCATTGGACCACTTGCGAATGTCTGCTTCAACTCTATGCACGGGGGTTTCGTTTACCTGCTGTTCGTGTACGAGCATAAGACCTATTTTTAGATGCTGGCTTCACCGTAAGATTAGCACGGCGATTGTCACGGGGATTGCCGTTACGATGTGCTACATCTTTACCCTTCACAACGGCACCGCCTTTCTTCAGCTTTGCACGTGCCGCATTACGCCCAGCCCTATTCTTTTTCTGTGTGGTACTGGAATGGTAGTTATCATACTCTTTGCGATAATTGCGCTTGGCATTTTTGCTGTTAGGCATTACTTACCCGTAATTTTATTGTAAGCCATCATGCCTTTTGGGCCACTGGCTTTTAGTGCGCGAAGACCGGCATTATCTTTGACTGAACCACCGGCAGAATACATATGTACTTTACCGTTGGCCATGCCGCCCTTCATCATTTGGGCTTTATTCCTTTTGACCATGCCACCACGAGCCTTGTTTTGTTTTTTGGCCATGCCTTCAGGAATAGGAATGTCATACTTCCTTAGTTCACGACGAAGCATTGCTTCTGCATCACGTTCATCCAATTCAGCTTCACGCGCACGTTCCATAACGTCCTTCTGAACTTCTTTAAACGTAGGCTTTTTCTTATCGCCAAATATTAGTGTTAGCATACTCATGCTACTAGCCTTTCTTCTTGCGTTGATTAAGAAACTTTTTCAAACGCTCTGGTTTAGTTCCTTTGATGGATGAAGGAATATCACTATCACGTACCGCAGCATATTGGTTGCCTTTGAAAGTAAACTTTGTACCTACTCCCTTTTTTCTTGCACGGGCAAATGCTGCACCGAAAGTTTCACTATCTGCTTTACCTTCTGTATTATTTTTGGGCTTATAGCCCCCCATACCAGAAATTGCAGTACGTTCTTCGCTAGTCAAATTACGTGGACCTTTACCCGTGTCTGCTTTTGCAGTATCCTTGTTAGTGCCGGGAGCAAATGCAGGTGCAGTTGTAGCGGCCAAAAGCAACGCACGTTGTGTGCGGCTACCAAATGGGCTTTGCTTCTTTGCAGCACCAGCAGTAGGCTTGGCTTTGTTTTTAGCTGCACGTGCCTGTACACTAGGTGGCGCATTCTTTGGGTCAGCCTTTAGTTCTTTCTTTGGGGGTGCCTTCTTTTTAGCTGGCGGTTTTTTTGCGGATGGTGCTTTCTTTGCTCCACCGGAACCCGCAGGTTTCTTAGGCGTAGTTTTTGGAGCAGAACCTGTGCCACTACCTGTCTTCGCTTTCGGCGCGGTAGGCTTCGGTGCGGCTCCCCCACTCTTTGGGCGAAGTGCAGTCCTAACTGCGCCTAGATTATTGTTGTTGACGACTTTAGCACCGCCTTGCGCAATTTGTTTTTGTGTAGCCTTCCTTGCTCCCGCTTTAAGAAGCTGGGCAGCAATTTTTGGACCTGCCGCACGTAGCAACGTACCTGCTGCAAAAAATAACAATGGCACAGCCATTTTATGTCTCCTTTACCATTTGACTTTATGTGACCAGTACTTCGCTGACAGCTTCGTGGTCGGTTTACCTTGCGCATTATGACGTGCGTAATATGATTTCTTACGTGCTTTGTCCTTTGCACTCTTAGGGTTCTTACCTGCCCCTGATACGCCCTGCTGTCCAAAGCGTATAAATTTATACTTACCACCCTCTGATGCCATCACGCAGTGAGACTTCGTTGGATGCTTAGGTGTCCTCTTCGGCTTGTTCACACCGGAGAGTCCTTCCTCTTTCATCTTGTTCTTGACTCTCTCTGGAATACTCACAGGGAAATACCTTTTTGTTTGATAGACTGCTCTACGCACTTGTACTGATACGTATGCGGCACAGGGAATGCCATACGCATCTGTGCTACCATTTCGTGTACCCGCATAACACACTGACCTTCAGTCTCATAGGGGCCAAGAGTATCCTCTGCTTCTATACACCTATCCGGTGCAGCCATGACACAAGCCAATACTAATGCTGTAAACATTTATTTGTCCTCTGACCAGCCTTCAGCCCTCATGGCATCTTCTACGTGTTTCAATGTGAATGAACGCCCATAGTGTGCCTCAACGGCTTGTCGCACGTAGAAGACATCACTATGAGGGATATGGAGACGGTCTAATGAATTATTACGGATAGCATCATAGAATGCTTCCAGTACATTGTCTGTGTATAGTTTTACGGATTTCTTTGCCATTGTCAAGAAAAAACTTTCTTTATTACAGGTAACTTCACTTATAGTGTTACATTGTAAGTGTCTTAGCAAAGAAAGTGTAATTACTATTATTATTGTAAGACAGTTAAGTGCTACACTGTAAGTGATTTAGTTATACATAATTATAACAGAATCTGTCAAGCACGTCAAGCCCTATTTTATATCTGGTACCATCTTTTTTTAAAACATGAGTCCAGTTATATTTTATCTGCCTAATTTTTGTGCAGTTGCACATTCCTTGTGCATATATGGTTGACAGTTACTCTTGTGGTTAACACTCAATTTTCCTAATCTGTGTGTTTCTGTGTATATATATCTATACAACGGGGGGTGGCGTCCTGCCCGACCCCTTGGTTTTGTGGGATTTTAGGCTAACAAGCCTAGTTTGCAGAAAAAATGACTGGCAAAGCAGCGTGAAACCATCAAAAGATGCTGCAAATTCAATGCGATAGCATCAAATGGGTAACTGTTATGCTATCAGTTAACGCAAAACAAAGTGTGTGATGGCTAAGATTTTAAGATAGCGCAAAGAATGTTCGGGTGGGTGTATGAAATATGCCACCCCTATGAAAGTTAGACATGCCTAACATTTATTGCCAGCACTAATACATGCAAGCTGCTTGCCCATTTCCGCATTCAAAAAAAGTACTCAGCGAGTACGAAAACCGGAAACGATACCGGCCCGAATGCCTAGCAATTCCGCCAGATTTTGCGTGATTGATTTTTTTGTTTGACATGCTTGGCCAGATGATTAGAATGATGATTGTCAAAACGACGTAACCAACGGCCACCGGCCAGAGAGACTAAACAAATGACCAACATTATCAAAACAATTGAAACCAAATCAGCCAACGTTAACAAATTCATCAAAGACAATCGCGGCGACGTGGTGGATGCCGCGTATGAATACGGAACCGCAAAAGATGAAATGAAAACGGATGATTTCCGCGAATGGGCAATGGCCAATAACTGGGGATTTATGTTTGATGAGGTGAGCGAGAAAACCGGCAAGCCTGTCATGTCGCAACATTCAAAAAATGTGAGTTCCGGCATCATGGCCATTTATTCAGATAATCCCATGTTTTTCACATGGTGTGACAGCGACCATGGCAAGCACGTCACTGGCTTTGCCAAAATGAAAATGACCCTGACCGCATTTGCAAAATCGCTTGAAGCGTCCGACGATACAGGCGCGGATGATGATGCTGGTGATGATGGTGCGGATGATGCCGGTGATGATGCCAGCACGGAAAATGCCCCGGCATCGCTTGAAGATGTAGCCCGGAAATTGGTCGCGAAATTTGGCCCCGACGCCGCGCTTGAATTGTCGACCCTGATTTATGATATCGCTTGCGGCGATGCCAGCGATGAAGCGGTCACCGCCGTAGCATAAAAAGTACTCACTGAGTACCAAAACACAAAGCCTCGCACCGAAAGGTGCGGGGTATTTTTTTTTTGACCTACTATCACTTCTATCATACATGGAGGTCAGGGGCATGTGGCTCAGACTTCTATCATCGGGCATGGGGGTCAGTTGGCATGGAGTTCAGAAAAAGTAATCGCTGAGTACCAAAATCAGGTGCCTTCATTGACATACAAAATTAGTTGTAGTAATATGAAAGGGAAGGTGAGACATGGGGTTTCGCCTCACGAAAAAAGTACTCAGGGAGTACCAAAATGCAACTGCCATACGGATATGAAATCAACGAATTGTGTTTGTCCAACACGTTTGAGGTGTATCATCATCAGACTTTTCTGTTTGTGGAACCTACAGTGGAAGCCGCATTTGACAGGCTGGTCAAATACCATTACGTTATGTATATGAACGGTTTGGGTGAGCCTGAGTGGCAACCTCAAAAAAGTAATCAGGGAGTACCAAAATGAAAGTAGTATGGGACAATGACCGGCCAACGGTTACGGCCAAGGGTCTGACTTCACGTGGCACGTGTCAAAGCATGTCGCCTGACTTAGACCGCCAGCGGTTTGTGCAGACGTATCCAGTGTGCAAGCTGGGTGCGTTTGAGATGCAACGCCAAGCGGCAGAGGCTGTGGCCATCCGCAATCAGAAGAAGCGTAATGACATCATGGCTTGGCTCGACACCCTTTCTTGACACTCACATTTTCTTGTGATATTGTACAAGAAGAATGAGGGGCAACCCTTTGAACACCAACCAGAAAACGTACTCAGGGAGTACCAAAATGTATCAGAGAGACTGTAAAAAAATCGCCAAGTTCGCCCTCAAGAACCCTGACAACTTCGCACGTGTGACCACATTCGTGCTGACCACCATTCAGGCGGGGCTATCTACCACACCAATGCAGATGGATGACATCGACATCAATGGGGCTGACAGCAAGTATTTGTGGGGCAACAAACGTGATGGCTACCTGTACATGCAGGAACACAAACGTGTTATCTATGCGGCCATCAAGGAAGCTGTCAAGACTGGTGATGCCGTTGCGGCTATTGACGTGCTGACCAGTGTGCCTAATCTGGGCGTAGTCAAGGCGGCATTTGTGGCGCAGATGTGTGGGCTAGACGTTGCCTGTATTGACAGCCACAACTGCGACAGGCTAGGCTTGTCACGGTCAGCACTCAAATTCCCCAAGGGTGTGAAGCCAGAGACCAAGCGCAAAAAGATTGCAGACTATGTGCAATTCACACGCGATACTGGCGGTGCCGAATACTGGTGGAATAGCTGGTGTGACTATGTGGCTGGCAATCGTGCCAACAAAAAGCTGACCACAGGTGACGAGGTATCTATGTTCCACGTCGTCGCGGTCATGGGCTAAAAAAGTACTCAGGGAGTACCAAAAGGATGGAGGCCAAGAAAATGACATACGCAGTACACATGCAGACTTTAGAAAACTATGGCGCACATGATGATGACGGCAAGTTTGAGAATGGCAACGCATACTGGAAGTTCAAAGGCGGTGACACATACCTTGTGTCTGGTGTTGACCGACCAGCGGACGCTATGGCATTCGTGATGGCAACCTTTGCTGTCAACAGTATCGGTGTCAAAGAGATACCCACAGACGTGGAAACACAGGCAGAGTGGGAAGCCAAGCTGGCTGACATCAGTGATGATTACAGGGAGTTTATATGGGAGACAGTCAATCGTATCGACGTGGGGGCTTTCTTCGACGGTAAAGAAGCACCACGTTATTATCATCAAGCTGCCCATGCAATGGGAAAGGAGTTAGTACAATGAATATCGAAAAAATGCTGCAACTTATCTGTATCGTGGCCGGTGCTGTCGCAATCACACTGTCCCTGCCGGAACTGCTATACTACGCACCGCCTATCGACGTGATTGCCTACACAACTGGCATCATCATTGGTGGGGCTGGTATTCGTTCCATCCTGCGGGGTTGACAATGCGAAAGACTATTCGTACAATTAATCCTGTAGCCAAGACATTGCTTCAGACCAACAGACGTAGGTCACAGAAGGTGCCTGACAAGACCAAGTACAATCGTAAGAAGGACAAAGACAATGCAAATCAAAGTCGAAAAGATGAAGGCAATGAAGACTAAGCCACGCAAATCAAAGCGTGACGATTGGAAGCGTGACCGTAAGGTAGCGCGACAAGCCAAGAAGTTTATGCAAAGCCAATCACTTACTGCATAAAAAAGTAATCACTGAGTACTAAAACCAACCAACACAAAGGAGACATTACAATGACTACATTCAACATCGAGACTACAGTTCCAGCGGGTAATTTTCACAAGCGTCAGACAGGTCTCTGGGGGCAACTGCTTGCTTCCGCAGAGATTGAACGCAAACTGGCTCGTGTGGAGCCGCTGTTCAAGGAACTGCATGGACGTGGCATGAGCCGCACTGCTTTCTTCACCAAGTGTCGTGAGATTGCACGTGATGGCAAAGCTGATGTTGGCGGGTACCTCCAGTACATGACCCAAGACGTTGCTGGCATCATGCTTCGTGAGATGCACACGCAAATCGGCAAGACTGTCCGTCGCAATCGCACGGTCAAGAATGTCGTACTCAAGCGCACCAATGTCGTGTTTGTGATAGCGGGTGAGACTTTCGACACAACTGATTTCGTGAAGAATGTGGGTGGTCTGCCGGTGGTCAATGGCTTTGCTATCGAAGGTAGCAAGACTAAGAAGTTGTACGAGGCAATGCTGAACCGCAATTACCCTGTCACCAAGGAGACGCTGATGAAGGAGTCTGGCATTGAAACTTCAGGCCACTTCTACGTCACCATCCGTGACTTGCGTAAGAAGGGCTTCACCATTGAGACCCAGCGTAGCAAGCACATGAGTGTCGCACCCAAGTACCAGTTGGTTGGGTAACACAACAGGGGTGGTCATCCACGGCCACCCCACTTTATTTGTAGAAATAAAAGTGGAGCATTCCAATGACTGAATTTCTTAGCAAAGAAGAACGCATGCAACTTCAAGGCATACGCGAGGACTACTTGGAAATTTTTTACACCAAGCCTGAGTTGCGAGAGGATGACCCAGAGTTCTGGCACACTGTCGTTGACCAGTTTGAGTTGGTTAAGGCTAAACTTGACGAAGATGAATGGGCTAGGATACAAAGCACATGTCACACCGTAATTGGTGAGGAGGACCACGACAATGAGTAAAGCAACAGACACTGGTGTATTCTCTCTGAGAAACAAGACCGGCGAAGGCTGGACAAAAAAGAACAAGCCGCACGAAAAAGCAATCACCCACTTCCGCAAGAACTTGCCGAATGATTTTCGTAGGTATGCCTACATGCCGCCGAAAGGATATCGGTGCCGCCGGTACGACAATGTGCGTGATGGTGATGTTCCTCGCATCGGCGAGACTGTGGCTCTCAAGGGTGAGATTGTGACAGTGATTGCCAAAGACACTGTGCGGTTTCCCATGCAGGGACGCTACGCTAATGTGGTGAATGTTCTGTTTTACACAGAAGGCAAAGACCCCGATACTACATGCCAACCAAGGTTCCTTTGGGAAAATTGGGAGGTGAAGAAGTGGAAAGAATTACAGGAGAGTGACAATGCGTAACACATGGAAACTAATCATGGACTGGCGGTACAATCCGCTGGCCCATATCCCTGACAACAACACACGGCACATGGTGATGCAGGTGTTAGCATGGATGTGGTGTATTATCTTCGCCATGTCTGTTGGCTCTATCACTGTCTTTGGTATCAGTGCCATAGCACATGCTCTGCTGATTGCTGGCGTGTTCATCACGGCAGGTGTGTTCGAGACAGCCAAGCGTAAGCCGCACTATTTCGGTGGGCTTGGCAGAGGTAATGGGGGTGAGCATGATTAAGACAATCCTCACATGCTGGATGGAGACAGACCCAGCCAAAGACCCGTTCATGGACAACGTGATACGTCTTGCCTGTATGGCTTGCTTTGCGTGGATGTTGTACCATGCCTTCAACGGACTGATGGAAAGGATATATTGCTGATGAACAGGTTTTTGATTGAACATCACCCCGATGACATCGCTAAGTCATTATGTGACCAGCACATTGTCAAGATGCCACTGGAAGAAGCGCAGATGATGTGTACGGCAGTATGGGAACTTGAGCCTAGATGGGCAGAGAAGTATAACTTGTACAAACCTGTTCATCGAAAGCATCCCTGTACACTGTGGGTGATGAAGTCATCCGGTAACTTTGCGTTTGCTTTTTCTTTGTATGAGGCAATGTTGAGAGAGTACACATTCCGCTATGGCAAAGAACATGGTGCGGGTAAACACAGGAAAGCCTTGAAAGGTTTGCGTTTTATTGCGCCTCTCATACCCACCACTCGTGAGCCGGTCTTTTCACAGAAAGACCCACTTAGCCCATACACAGGGTTGACTGCACACCCACAATGTTTCAGTGGGCATGACGACTGCAAGACAGACGAGGCATGGCCTATCGTGGCATACCGTGCGTTCTATGTAGTTGACAAGATGCGGTTCGCTAGGTATAACAAAGGACGTGACATGCCACAATGGATGCGGCAGGATTGGAGAAACAATGAAAACAATAACAGTTAACATCAAACACGAAGACCGCACCATCCTTGAACGTAAGGTGGAGGATTACTTTCGTGGCTATCACCCATTCGGGTATGGCACTAGGCTGGAAACACCAGCATATTACGATGAAGACCAGCAATGTTGGGTAGCTGTGATATCCCGACACACCTCTTGTGATTAAGGAGAATGACAATGGAAGTAACACATGAACAACGCCTAGACTTGCTCAAGGCACACAATAGTCTGAAGGACATTCTGTCTACCATCTTTGACTGTCAAGACATCTGGATGTCTGATGTAGGCAAGCTGGAAAGACTGCAGTGTGACCTGCATCGCATCTTCAAGTTCGTACCCAAAGAGGATGCTGATGGCCATCGTATGCACTACGCAGACTGGGTACTGGCAGAGGAGGACGATGACTAATGTTTGCTGAAGCACTTGTATGCTTGGCACTCAACGTGTACCATGAGGCCCGTGACCAGCCCTTTATTGGGCAGGTTGCGGTTGCCCAAGTGGTGATGAACAGAGTGTATGATGACAGGTATCCTGACAGTGTATGTGATGTGGTCAAGCAAGGACCGACATACTCATGGAAGCAGGACTTCCCTGTACGCCATCGCTGTCAGTTTAGCTGGTACTGCGACGGCAAGTCAGACAAGACACCTGACCAGACGGCATGGCAGCAAGCTATGTTGATTGCACAGGGTGTATACACAGGCAACCTTGATGACTTCGTTGAGGGTGCAACACACTACCATGCAACCTATGTCCTGCCCGAATGGGCAGAAAGCAAGACACCTGTCGTACAGATAGGCGACCACGTATTCTATCGCTGGGATTAGAAATCTTCTGGTAATGGGAAGATATAAAGGGTTGACTATCTATTAAATATACTGTACAACAGAGGGACAGTTAACGATTGGTACTCAGTGAGTACTTTTTTTGAAAGGAGACGGATATGCCACTAGATTTTACTACTCAGAATATTGAAGAAACACCTTGGAACTTGAACTTCCCTGTGGAGTTTGAGCCTACCAAGGTTCGTGACAAAAAGTATGTCATCAATGGAGAAACAGGTGAGTACATTGGTGTTGTCGGTGACAGTTTCAACTGTGCATCCCATGATGACTTTTTTCAGGGTGTACAAAACACTATGTGTGAGAATCTGACTGAGCATGAGACTAGCGGTGCCACTGTGATGTGGCGTCATGCTAGGCACAATGCTTGGGCTTTGATGGACATCACACTGCCTAATGTGACTGCGAAGATTGCTACAGATAAACATGAGACAACAGTGTCACAACGTGTCATTGCTCTGCATGGTATCGACGGTAGCTGTTCAAACATGGTGTTCTTTGGTGCTATCGACTTCTTCTGCACCAACGGCATGATTCGCGGTGAGCATGACAAGGTGCGCCGCAAGAACACTGCTAACTTCACGATGGACAGATTTATCGCTGACCTTCAGCGTTCCAAGCAGGACTTCTACGCACAGTCAGAGCGTCTGCAACATTGGGCAGAAATCAGCCTTGGCTCTGTCAATGTGCAGGATTTGCTGCGGAGTATCCTGAAGTCTGACCGTAAGGCAGAGAAGATGTTTACCTTGTATAATCAAGAGGTTAGCACACGTGGCCGTAATGTGTTTGCACTCTACAGTGCCTTCACAAACTACGCGACTTATGCAGACGAGCGTAATGGCTTCAACCTGCGTAACACTGGTAACGATACACAAGCTGTATCCATGTTCCAGCGTGAACATGAAGTATCGCAGTGGATTTCGTCCAAGCCATTTGAAGCACTGGTGGCGGCGTAATGAAACTAGAAAAAGTAATCACTGATTACTATTCTTCGTATGACTACAAGAATCTTCGGGATGAGACGAAAAAGCAGTACGAGTATTTCATCAATGTCATGCGCACTACACAGGTGGAGGGCGTAGCCCTCTGCCAGTACAATGTGCAGGATATTACAACACGTATTGCAAAGGTGTCATACAACGAATGGTGTGAGAAGGGTATCCACATGGCTAATCATATCATCTCTGCTACACGTATCGTGTTCAACCACGGTGTACGCATGGAACTGTGCCTCTTGAACCCCTTCGCAAACGTCCGTAAACGCGCCACAGAGCGTCGTAAGACAGTGTGGAGTAGGGAACATGTACAGAAGTTACTAGACGTAGCGTACAGCGATTTTAGCACCCGTAATTTGGGTCTCATCGCGCACATGGCATACGAATGGTGCCAGCGGCTTGGCGATATACGTGTTCTCACGTGGAACAACATCGACTTCGACACACAAACTGTCCACATTGAGCAGTCAAAGCGTCGTGCAGACGTGCATCTGCCCATTTCGGACGACTTGTGTGACATGTTGAAGCAACAGGAGCATGACTTTGGCTTTCAACAGTACGTTGCACCACGTCCCAACCCAATCAAGGGTGTGTACAAGCCGTATTCACTACAAAAACTGCCGTTACATGCCCGTAAGTTGATGCAACAGGCAGGACTGCCGGATGAACTGAGGCTGTCTGACCTGCGGCGTACTGGTACAACTGAAATGGTTGAGGCGGGTGTCGGTATTGGGCAGATTATGTCGGTTACGGGACATGCTAACCCAAGTAGTGTGAAGCCATATATGAAAAATACGTTACGAAGTGCAAATTATGCATTGACGGAGCGAAATAAGCATGGTACAAGCATTACCAGTGCCGCAAAGGAAAGTGTATAAACATGAATAATATATATAACACTGTAAATGATTTGGACCTACGTAATGGTGAAACCAAACGTATCAATTGTCCTAATTGTAATGGGTACAAAACATTTACAGTGACCAATAACATGGGCAATGTTGTATGGAATTGTTACAAGGCTTCTTGTGGTGTCCGTGGCGGTAAGCGTGTTCACTTGTCTGTCGATGACATCCGTAACGGTTTTGGCGTTCACAGAGAACAAGACGATTCACATTTTGTCCTGCCTTCATACATCGTAAAAACGATGGAACATCGACACATTCAAATCTTCTGCGCACAATGGGGATTGGACGCAGATGCGTTAGGTTTGATGTACGACGTTAAAGAAGACCGTCTTGTGTTTCCTGTGGTGCATGATGACATCATTGTAGATGCAACAGGCCGTGCATTGGGCAAGAGATTGCCTAAATGGAAAAGATATGGAAATAATGGCTTGCCATACGTGTCGGGAGATGGTAATGTCGCCGTAGTTGTTGAGGACTGTGTGAGTGCCGCCGTTGTTGGTTACGGTTCCTTTGTCGGGGTTGCTGTGCTGGGAACGTCTCTCTCCGATGCACACAAAAGGTATCTTGCACAGTTCTCGACAGCAGTAATTGCACTAGACCCTGATGCACTGCCAAAGACTTTGGCAATGCGAAAGGAATTGAGAGGCTACGTAAATACGGTGCATGTGCTGCGTTTGACAGATGACTTAAAATACCGTAATGAGGAAGACATAACCAACCTAGCCAACATTGTGAAAGGAGAGATGTAATGGAATTATCACTTGTACGAAGCCTGATGGACAAGTCGTTCTATGACGACCATCGTGGCGCACGATGTCCTGACCGACTATTCAGCAAGGATGTACGTAAGATTAAGCAGTCTATTGACACTGCTATGGATAGGTATGACCGCACTGTGTTACCAGATGAGATTGAGGCGTTGTTTATGTCAAACAACCCGACGCTCACCACGGCTCAGAAGCAAGCATACGCATCATTGTTCTCGCAGATTAAACGTGAGCAACCTATGGGTAGTGACGTAGCACAAGAGGTGTTGTCCAAACTATTCCAGCAGGTCATTGGTGAGGACATTGCTAACATTGGATTTGATATGGTCAATGGTTCTGCCAGCAGTCTGGATTCCATTCGTCTATTGCTTGAGCAATATGGAGATGACTTCACGCCCAATCTCAATGTGGAGTGGGATGACATCGAAATCGACACACTACTATCACGCAACGACCTTGAGGCGCGCTGGACTTTCAACATTCCTTCGCTCACCCGTAAAGTCGAGGGCGTCAATGCCGGTCACTTGATTGAGATTGGTGCGCGACCAAACACAGGCAAGACATCGTTCCACGCCAGTTTAATTGCCAGCCCCGGCGGCTTTGCACATCAAGGTGCCAACTGCATTATCTTGTGTAACGAGGAGGGGTATCACCGTGTGGGTGCCAGATACCTCACTGCTGCTACAGGAATGACGATGCAGGAAATCAAGGCAAACCCCGGTAAAGCACGTGACCTGTACCAGCCGGTGAAGGAACGCATCAAGATTAAAGATGCTACTGGCCGTGATATGGCGTGGGTGGAAAGCATCTGCAAGTCCTACAAGCCTGACCTTGTTCTTCTGGACATGGGTGACAAGTTTGCCAAGACGGGCGGGTTTGCTCGTGCAGATGAGGCACTGAAAGCTAACGCTATTCATGCTAGGCAGATTGCCAAGCAACATGATTGCGCCGTGTTCTACATGTCACAGTTGTCTGCGGATGCAGAGGGCAAGGTGCTGCTAAACCAGAGCATGATGGAGGGCAGTCGTACTGGTAAGGCAGCGGAAGCTGACCTGATGATTCTGATTGCCAAGAACCCACCTGTAGATAATCAGGACGAGGAAGATACAGAGCGTCATTTGAATGTCGTAAAAAATAAGTTGTCAGGCTGGCACGGTGTGGTACACTGCCAACTCGATTACAAGACAGCGAGGTATGAAGTATGAAGCTAACTCTTGATGTAGAGAACACCGTCACCAAGCGTGATGGGAAGATGCACCTTGACCCATTTGAACCAGAGAACACACTGGTCATGGTGGGTGTGCTTACTGACCAAGGGCAAGAGGACATCGTAACCTTTGACCACAGTGAGCGTTCACCTATGGCTGGTGCTGACACAATCTTGCAGCAGTATCTTGATGATGCTACTGTACTTATCTGTCACAACGCAGCCTATGACCTGTTGTGGCTGTGGGAGTCAGGTTTCAACTATGACGGCCCCGTGTTCGACACAATGCTGGCAGAGTATGTCATGCAGCGTGGACAGAAAGAACCACTGTCTCTTGAGGCTTGTGCTGACAGGTATCTGCTTGATACACGTAAGCAGGATACCCTCAAAGAATATTTTGCCAAAGGGTATAGCACACGGGATATACCATATGACCTGCTTGTATCATATCTGTCTGCTGACCTACATGCCACTCAGCAGCTTTCTGACAGGCAGATGCTCAAACTAAATAGCAAAGAAGACAGCGGCTTACGCAGTACTGTTGACCTCACTAATGAAGTGGCTGTATGTCTTGCGCGTATATATCAGCGTGGTTTCAGTGTCGATATAGACAAGCTGGATGAGGTGCGTCAAGAATTTGAACAGGAGAAGCGTCAACTTATTGACAGTCTTCAGCAGCATGTTCACGTTTTGATGGGCGACACACCCATAAACTTAAACAGTCCAGAGCAATTGTCTTGGGTTGTTTTTGGTCGCAAGGTTATAGACAAAACAGACTGGGCTAATAGAATTGACCCATACATGTCAGAGTCAGATTTCCGCGATACCATAATGATGGGTACCAAGAAGCTGATGAAAACACGAGCAGAGCAGTGTCGCGCATGTTCTGGTACTGGCTATATACATCGAACCAAAAAAGATGGTTCACCCTTTGCCAAGCCTAGTCGATGCAAAGAATGTGATGCAACAGGGTTTTTATTCAACGATACAAAAGAATATGCCGGACTACGCTTCAAGCCACCCTCTCCCAAATGGTTCAGTGCTAACGGCTTTAGTACAAGCAAGCAGAACCTGCAGGTGCTTGAAGGTGCCGCACGAGCCAAAGGTATGGATGATGCTGTAGACTTTCTGTACAAAGTTCGTCGGCTCAGTGCCGTCGATACGTACCTTTCATCCTTTGTTGAAGGCATAGCTACGCACACCAAGTCTGACGGCAAGCTACATGTGCGGCTTCTGCAGCACCGCACAGCTACGGGCCGTCTATCGGGTGCTGACCCTAACATGCAGAACATGCCCCGTGGTGGTACGTTCCCCGTGAAAAAGGTTTTTGTGTCCCGATTTGATGGGGGCAAGGTGCTTGAAGCGGACTTCGCACAGCTTGAGTTTCGTGCTGCCGCATATTTATCACAGGATGGAGTTGCAATTGAGGAAGTTTCTACTGGATTTGATGTACACGCATACACCGCTGAAGTTATTACCGATGCTGGTCAGCCTACGAGCCGACAGGATGCGAAGGCGCATACATTCGCGCCGTTATATGGAGCGACTGGCTTTGGAAGAACACCAGCGGAAGCAGAATACTACACACACTTCACGCAGAAATACCAAGGCGTGGCCAATTGGCACACCCGATTGGCTAAAGAAGCTATAGGTACAGGTAAAATTATTACGCCATCTGGCCGTGAGTTTGCATTCCCCAACACTGAGCGTAAATCCGGTGGTCGGGTTACAAATTTCACACAGATAAAAAACTACCCCGTGCAGTCATTTGCTACGGCAGATATTGTGCCTATCGCATTACTTCACATTGATAAATTGCTTGACGGACTGAAATCATGTGTGGTAAATACTGTCCATGACTCGATTGTTATCGACGTTCACCCTGACGAAGAGACGAGAGTTATTGACATAATACAACAGACTAATAGGGAATTGCCTGACTTGATTACCATACGTTGGGGGTTGGTATTCAATGTTCCACTGGAATTAGAGGCAAAAATTGGCCCCAACTGGCTTGACACGAAGGACGTATCCTGATATAACTATCGCACTTTGCAAATTGAAAGGAGTAAAAAACATGACGCAATTAACAACAATTGATACCAACAACTTCGCAGCTATGGCGAAAGCAATGGGTATCGCAGGTGAAGCAGAGGGCAAGGAGAAAGCGAGTACACTTGCACGTCTCCGCATCAACCACTCACCTATCATTGGCTCTGACAAGGTGCTGGTTAAAGGAGGCACATACAAACTGGACATCCCAGATGGCCCCACCTATTACGGTGGGTCAATCAAAATGCGTCCGTACATGCAGCGTTTTATGTACAAGCGTTTTGTGAAGGGCGACAGCAAGGTGCCAAACAAGTACATCAAGACCTTGATGGCAGATAACCTCAACATTGACCTGAAGGACAATGAGGGCGGCTTCAACTGTGGTAAACCGGCAGGTTACATCAAGGACTTCAAGGCTCTGCCAGAGAAGATGCAAGACTTAATCAACAGATTAAGCGTGTGCGTGTCGTCTTCGGTACACTTGAAATGACCGACGTTGTGGACTCACAGGGTAACAAAGCGGAGATTGACAGCACCCCATTCATTTGGGAGATTGACAATCGTGATGCTTTCAAGATGGTGGGCGATAGCTTTACCAAACTTGCAAAGATGAAGCGTCTTCCTGTGCAGCACATGATTACTGCTAACACAGAAGAGCGTAAGCTGCCCAACGGCAATAGCTTCTATCTTCCTGTGGTTTCGCTGAACCTCACGGATACCCTTCCCCTGACAGATGATGAGCAGACTATGTTTGCAGACTTCATGTCATGGGTAGATAACTACAACAGTTACATCACCAATGCGTGGTCTGAAAAGGCTAACTCTCATATGGATGATGATGAAGTAAACGTAGTTGACGACATTGTTGACATTGAAATGGAAGAAGAGGTAGCCTAATGAAACATCCTGCTGAACTGGCCTTGCATCAATACATGGAAAATGCTGTTGCTGGCAAAACTCAAATGTCAGATGACACCATCAAACAAGTAGCCGACGATATATCCGAAGCAATGCAACGCCAGTTTGGCGGGTCAAAGCGAGGCGACTTTCGGCTACGTATGTCAAACATTGGTAGGCCATCCTGCCAGTTGTGGTATGACAAAAACAAACCGGAAGTTGCTTTGCCTTTTCCCACCACATTCATTATGAATATGATGCTTGGAGATATAGTCGAGGCTGTCTTCAAAGGCTTATTAAAAGAAGCAGGAGTAAAATATGAAGAACCTGAAAAGGTTACTCTGGAGTTGGATAGCGCATCCATTGATGGAACCTACGATATTGTTATTGATGGTGCTGTTGATGATATTAAATCCGCATCTAATTGGTCTTATAGCAACAAGTTTGATTCTTTTGAAACATTAAAAGAGTCAGACGGATTTGGATACTTGGCCCAGCTTGCGGGTTATGCTAAAGCCTCTGGCAAACGCGCAGGAGGATGGTGGGTAGTGAACAAAGCTAACGGCGAGTTCAAGTACGTACCGGCATCTGGTATGGACGTAGACGAAGAAGTCAATAAAGCAGAGCAGACAATTCAGAAGCTAGAAAATAATGAATTTGCAAGATGCTTTGAACCAGAGCCAGAAAAGTTTCGCGGTAAAGAAACGGGCAATATGGTCCTGAATAAGAATTGTAACTTCTGTTCATACAGACACGATTGCTGGCCAGAGATGATTGAGAAACCCGCAGTTATGTCTCAAGCAAAGGAGCCAAAAATTGTTTCTTACATATCTCTAGCAGATGAATACAAGTCGAACAAAGACTTTTTTCAAGGACGAGCAATGTAATGCCTAACGCAAAACAATTTCGGGCCGCACGAAAGTATGGCTATAGGAGTGGTCTTGAGCATAAAGTATCCCTTTACCTTGACGAATTGAAAGTCGACTATGACTATGAAAAAGTTAAGATTGAGTGGGAAGACTTGGCTTACCGCACCTATACGCCTGACTTCGTGCTATACAATGGTATCATAATTGAAACAAAAGGTATGTTTACTGCGGCAGATAGACGAAAACATCTGGCCATAAAAAAACAGCATCCAAAACTTGACATTCGTTTTGTTTTCGAGAATAGTAGACGTAAGCTACGAAAAGGGGCTAAATCAACGTATGGAGAATGGTGTATTAAATACGGGTTCAGATATTATGACCGCATCATTCCCGAAGATTGGCTAAAGGAGAAGGGTAAAAACAATCACCCTAAGTTTATCAAGTTCAGTGGAACAAAAGTGAAGAGGAGATGAGCATGACAGATTATATGACATTTGAAGATGAGGACTTTGTAATTCGCGTAAGACCCACGGTATCAGGGGAAGACTGGACAGGTGAGATTGATATCTCTATTATCTCTGGACCAGATAATCCTCTGAACGACGATAACTACACACAGCTAATGCACTTCTGCAAAATGATGTGCGCCACTGTTCCTATTATGGAACAGGACGAAACAATCCGCAATCTTGTTCACACTTATGTTATGGAGGTTGTTGACAACGAGATGGGTATTGATGTAGAACTAGAAGAAGAGATGGGCGTAGAGAAGACATATGACGGTAATGTTGTTCATCTCAACTTCAACAGTAAGACAGGGGGCAATGCCTGATGAGGCATGAGCAGTACATGAAAAACAGATTAGCTGAAGATGAGGAGAAACTGATGGACGAGTATTATATAAAGCAAATGAAGGACACAAAGACTGACATGGTGAACAGTCCTTCACATTACAATCAGTCAGGTATCGAGTGTATTGCTGCTATTCAGGCTGCACTAGGACCGAACTTCAAGTATTACCTACAGGGTAATGTTATGAAGTACATGTGGCGTTTTGATTACAAGGGTAAGCCTCTTGAAGACTTACAGAAAGCACAGTGGTATCTCAATACGCTTATAGAAGACGTGGTGGCGAGTGATGAGAGTTAAAGTCTACATCACAATTGATATTGACCCTGAAGAATATCCTATACCTGCTGATGAAGACGTAGGCACGGAGATTGAAGACGGCATAAAAGAATACCTCTACGATGTAGAGGGTGCCGAAATACGTAATATAAAAACATTAACGGAGTGAGAAAATGAACAACTATTTGCCTACAGACTACCAGAACTTCATTGCTCTTTCACGGTATGCCCGATGGAAAGAGGATGAGCAGCGTCGTGAGACATGGGGAGAAACAGTCGCACGATACTTTGATTATATGACACAGCATCTCAAGAGCAAACACAAGTATGTCCTGTCGGATGAACTACGTGGTGAACTTGAGCAAGCTGTGTTAAACCAAGACATCATGCCAAGCATGAGAGCATTGATGACCGCTGGACCTGCGCTTGACCGTTGTCATGTA
>VMHT01024715.1_pt1 | contig 18812 bp, 29 predicted proteins | sample 4693611 | NCBI WGS metagenome assembly VMHT01 (sample SAMN12280063, study PRJNA550983) | marine metagenome | isolation source: seawater sampled from same location over 5 years 0.02-0.2 micron viral filtrate | place: USA: collected off the coast of southern California halfway between the port... ...
TGACAGGGATGATGGCTGGTGGTCCAGTAAAAAGAAAGCGTTCAATAGATGGTTGTGCAAAGAAAGGGAAAACAAGAGCCGTATGATGGAAAAAATTTGTCCTATATGTAAGACAGCTTTAAAAGACACGAAAGAAAATCAAGTCAAATGCATTACTTGCCAAGTAGTAATATCAGAAGATATACAATGGCAAAGTAAATATGGATACGAGTGGGTACAGGAAGATGCCAAAACGTAATTATCGTGGTGAGTATGATAAATATCATAAGAAGCCAGATCAGAAAAAGAATAGAGCTAGTAGAAATACTGCTCGATCTAAGATGAAGACTGCAGGCAAAGTAACTAAAGGTGATGGCAAAGATGTTTCTCATAGGAATGGCAATCCTAAAGACAATAAAAGAAAGAATCTAGCCGTAAAACCCAAGTCAGTTAACAGATCATTTGCCAGAACAAGTAAAGCAAAGAAGGTTAATAGGAGAGCTTAATGAAAGTTACAAGACTAAAGAGTGGTGGATTTATATCATCAGGTACAGATGCTGGTGATTTAAATATACTACGAACAGCCAAGAACATTGATGACGGAAGTTCTAATGGCATGAAATCTGGTGGAGCTGTTAAAAATAAAAAAAAGACAGGTTCTGATTTAACAGTTGAAGAAATAAGAAGAATACAAAAAAGAATTAATGAGGGCAAAACAAGAATACCATCTAATTTGCAAAGGATGCAAAAGAATATGAAAGAGGGTGGTAAGACTAAAAGTAAAGTTAACGAAGCGGGTAATTACACAAAGCCCGGAATGAGAAAGAAAATATTTAACAGAATAAAAGCAGGTGGCAAGGGTGGAAGACCCGGTCAATGGTCTGCTAGAAAAGCACAAATGATGGCTAAAGCCTACAAAAAAGCAGGTGGTGGCTACAAATAAGGAATGATACATCATGGACCCAGTTACTATATCCGTTGCCGTTGGCGTAGCGTCAAAAGCATTTAGCGCCATAAAAGCCGGATTTCAAGCTGGTCGTGATATTGAACAGATGTCTGGCGACATAGGCAGATGGATGGGGGCTGTGTCTGATGTTGATAATGCTGAGAAACAAGCTAAAAACCCTCCCCTGTTTGGCAAATTGTTTAAGGCTGGTTCGATTGAAGAAGCAGCTCTCTCTGCTTTTGCAGCCAAGAAGAAACTTGAGGAACAGAGATATGAACTCAAGACATTTTTAAATTTAACTCATGGGCCGGGAGCGTATGAAGAGCTTTTGGCTATGGAGGGCAGGATAAGAAAAGAGCGTCAACAAACAATATATAAGCAACAGCAGTTAAGAAGACAATTAGGTGAAGGCATTGCTTGGATATTTTTAGTAATGATAGCTGGAGGGTTTTTATTATTAGTTACATCTATATATTTTAACAAAGCAAGAGCTGATGGATATACTTACAAGCCAAAGGAATATACAAAACAACAAAAAATACATCAGGGTAAGATTAAAAAAAAAATTATACAACTTGTAGATTAAAGAAAAGGATAAAATCAAGAACTGGTATGATGGCTTGTGTTTATATAGGTAATAATAAAACATATGAGATGATGATTGAAAGTTGGTGTCCTAAACAATACAAATGTATTTATAATCCGTGGGGCAAGGAGCCTAACATAGATGATGTGATAAATTCTTTGAATAGTGCAGTAAAGAATAAGTGATGGAAAAGAAAAAAATTAAAAAGATCATGGATCAAAAGAAGCTACAGTCTTCTAGTAAGTATAATGAATATGACCTAGATGGTGATGGAATTGTATCTGATGCAGAGCTTTCTAATATGAAAGAAATCAAGGAGACAGAAACAGCTCTTCGCAAAAACCTTGCTCAACTAAGAATGGCAAGGTATACTTTAATAGCAATGGGATTGTTTACTTTTATGATGTTTATGCCGTTTATAAGTATAGAAAGAATTAATGCACTAGCAGAAATTTCCTCACTTTTCTACATTTCAGGCGCAGGCATTGTCGGTGCATATATGGGTACAACAGCTTGGATGAATAAAAAATAATGGGTGGATTAAAAAAATCACAAAGGAGTTTAAAGGCTTGGGGTAAACAGAAATGGCGAACAAAAAGTGGTAAGCCTAGTACACAGGGGCCAAAAGCAACTGGCGAGCGTTACTTACCTGCGAAAGCAATTAAAGCTCTATCGTCCTCTGAATACGCCCGTTCTACGGCTGCTAAACGAAAGGCAACTAGAGCAGGTAAACAAGTGGCTAAACAACCCAAGAAGATTGCAAGAAAGACGAGAGCTTATAGAAAGGTCACATAAATGGCAGTAGTAGTTCCAGATATACCAGATCTCTTTGAAGAGGCATATCAAAGAGCAGGCTTAGAGCTTAGAACTGGTAATGATCTAAGAAACGCAAGACGTAGTTTTAACTTATTAACTATGGAATGGCAGAATAGAGGATTAAATCTTTGGACTATTGCCTCTGGTACACAGGCATTAACATCTGGTACAGCAACATACACACTGCCAACTGATACTGTAGATCTTATAGAGCATCAGATAAGAACAGGGACTGGCACAAGTCAGGTAGACACAAACTTAACAAGAATTAGTGTTTCAACATATGCACAGCAATCAGCAAAGAATACAACAGGTAAACCGACACAGATATTTATACAAAGACTTGCTGCATCTGTAACAGCCACATTATGGCCCGTGCCTGACAGTGCAGATACATACACATTATCTTTTTTTAGAGTAGTTGGTATTGATGGTATTAGTTCTGGTATAGATGGAACAACAACATCTTTTATACCACCAAGATTTGCACCTTGTCTTGTTTCTGGATTAGCTTATTACATAGCTATGAAAAGACCTGAAGTTGCAAATAGAGTAGCTCCCCTCAAACAGGAATATGAATTTCAGTTTGAACTAGCAGCAGGGGAAGACCAAGATAGCTCGTCTGCTAGATTTGTACCATACAACACTTTCTACGGAGGTTAAAATGCCACAATATAAAATCAAATCTGGAGATACGTTATCACAGATAGCAAAGAAAAAAGGATTTACATTAAAACAATTAATGGCCGCAAATCCAAGCATAACTAATGCTAACAAAATTAGAGCAGGCGCTAATTTAAAATTACCTTATCAGGCATCAAAGATTGGTAGCACTAAAACTATGGGTGGCGCCACAGTTGGTGGTAGTACAAAACAAAGTCCTTACAAAGGCATGACTAAAACACAAATGGCGACACTTCAGCCTAAAAAAAATAATGTTAAAAAAAGAAAAGTTGCATTAACTCCTCCACCTACACCTAAGTTAAAGCCAAAGAAAAAAATAGATAGGATGAGAAGAAAAAAGTTATACTCAACTAAATCACCATCTTTAGGGAGCAGATAATGCCGATAATTATTACACCGAAAAAAAACAAAAAGAAAGATCCATTGAGAGCCGATAAAACTGAATCTTTAAATAAAAAATTTAGTCGAGGTGTTTCTGATGCCAACAAAAAAGCCATGAAGAATGTAAATAAAAAGGCAAAAGGTGGTGATGTTGGAAAAATTTTAGATAAAAAATCTTCTTCAGCAATAAGAAAAGGAGGGGGTTCTATATCAGAAAAAGAGATGATTAAGATTATGCTAGATGCTGGGAAGGAATCAGGTCTTTTTAAAAAGGCAGATGGAGGAGCCATGAACATAGGAAAAGGTAGAAATAAAAAACCTATGAACATGAAGTCACCAAAGCCAAAAGAAATGCCAAGAGGCAGATCTAAAAAGCCAAGTAAACCTCGTGGAGCTATGCCTTTTATCATGCCAAAACAGCAAGAGATGATGGAAAGAATGTTAGGCAAAGGCAAACCTATGGAAGCCAAAGTAGGTGGACCTCTTAAATCTGTTCCAGAAGGAAATAAAGGAAAGGGTCTCAGTAAATTACCTACACCAGTTCGTAATAAAATGGGCTTCATGAAACAAGGTGGTAAGATTATGAAGATGCGTGGTGGAGGAATGGCTGAAAGAGGTATAAGTTTTAGAATGAGATAAAAGTTAACGGTAACTTATAGTGTCTAGATTAATATGTAATTTACCTGCAATTAATGTTTGGGTAAGAAAAGAATATCTCAGAGATCATGAAGATGGTCATGGAGAGTTTGTAAAAGGCGTATGGATATCTTGTAAATCCTTGCCCGGAAGAGCTTTTTACTTTGAAACGTATTTACCAGAGTATGGTGCGATGTTTGATAAATTACCTATAAGTGCTTTTCTTAGCGAGCCTAAAACACCTAACCCAGATCTTGCATTGTATAATTTACAGTTTTGGAATTGTATGGATTATAATGTTACTTGCCTACAAAAACAGTTTATAGGTTCTATGAGTTACGAAGTTTATACAAGAGATGCTGGTTCTGTAAAAGGTTCTTATGTTGCAACTTTAGATAATTATCATGGTGATATAGACACAGTTGATTTTAGCACAAGTGAAACACCAGAAGAACATAAGTCACATAATATTATAGAGTTAGAGAATGGTCAGTATTGCTTGTATCCTAACAACAGGACAAGAATATATGATAACAGCCTAACACCTGATGAGCCTTTAACACCTGATTTTAAAGTTAGCACATATTATTATCAGGTAGAGAATGAGAATAAATTAGATAGATTTGGAGATAGTGATGAATATTTCTATAAATCTAAGAAAGAGAAGTAATGGCATACTCTGCAGGAAAATACGCTTATGGTATTTGTGATAAAACAGGATTTAGATATCCTTTGAAAGAACTCATACCTGAAATAAGAAATGGATCTAAGACAGGATTGATAGTGGGATATGATGTAGTCGATCCAGATCACCCACAAAACTTCTTAGGCAGAATTAAAATAGATGATACACAGTCACTACTTAACGCAAGGCCAGACAGAGTAGAGCCTGCAACAGAGAGATTATTAAACAAAGACCCTTTTACTACAGCAGCAGCAGATAGTGGTACAACAGAGATAACTGTAAAAGAAAACAGTCATGGCAGATCAACATCAGATAGAGTTAGATTTAGAAACTGTATTGGATTTGACGGAATTACAAAGGCTGTCTTTGAATTGGCAGATGGATATGTTATAACTAAACTTACAGATGATACATATAAATTTACTGTTTCAGCATCATCTACAGCAGGCTCTGTAACATCAGGTGGAGAGTTTGTTAGTGTTGGACCAGTTACATTGGAGGCTTAAATGAGCTTTACATTAGCACAATTAAAAACTGCTATACAGGATTATACTGACAATGCAGAGACAGCCTTTGTAACTCATTTACCTGACTTTATAAAAGCGGCAGAAGAAAGAATATTTAAAAGCGTAGATCTAGAAATATTTAGAAAGAATGTTACATCTGCATTTACAACAAGTGATAAGTTTTTAACATTACCATCAGACTATTTAGCGTCATTTTCACTGCAAATAACCACATCTGGTAGTGAAGCATTTCTTTTACAGAAAGATGTCAACTTCTTACAAGAAGCCTATGATGCATCCTCATCCACAGCAACACCTAGATTTTATGCACAGTTTGATGCAAATAACTTTATTGTTGCCCCTACCCCAAATTCAAATTATGCAGTAGAATTACACTACTATTATAGACCAGCTAGTTTAACTGCTGGTGCAGATAGTGGTACAACATGGTTAAGCACTAATGCTCCATTTGCATTATTGTTTGGCTCGTTGGTAGATGCATATTTATTTATGAAAGGTGAGCCTGATCTTATACAGCAATATGAAAAAAGATTTATGGATCAATTAACCAGACTTAAAGATTACGGAGAAGCTAGGGAAAATACTGACGCTTACTCTGAGGGTCTACCAAGAGCGCAAAGAACATAGGAGTAAAAAATGGCAACATCTAATGCAGCAACCAATTATCTAGAAAGAAGGTTGTTAAATTTTATATTTAAAAATAATGCATCTATAGGTGGAGTAACTTTTGCTTCTCCGGGAGATAGCATTTATGTAGGACTTGCAACCGCAGTTAGCGCATTAGAAGATTCTACTTTAACAGAAGCTGATTTTAACGGATATACTAGAAAACAAGTTCCAGCCGCTAAATGGGATATTATTGGGGATGACACAACAGATACTCAAACAGCTAAAAATAATGACAGCATAGAGTTTGATGCCCACACTGGAGGAAGTAGTGCTGGTTCGGCTGCTGACGTAATAACTCATGTGTTTATTGTTGATGCATCTAGTAGTGGTAATATACTATTTGTTGGTGAATTAGATTCTAGTAAAACAATAGCTAGTGGTGACATATTTAGAATTAATGCAAATAACTTAACGATAGAGCTTAATTAATGGCATTTGTAATAAATGACAGGGTAAAGGAAACATCAGATACAACTGGTACTGGAACACTTAATTTAGCTGGTGCAACTACTGGTTTTGAAACATTTGTTGCAGGTATTGGAAGTGGAAATACTACGTATTATGCTATAACACTAGCAGGAACGGCAGAGTTTGAAGTTGGCATAGGCACTGTAACAGACGCAAGTCCAGACACTTTATCTAGAGACACTATATTATCATCTTCTAATTCAGATAGTGCAGTTAATTTTAGCTCTGGTACAAAGACTATTTTTTGTACAATACCAGCATCCAAGTCAGTTCTTTTAAGTGACGTTGGAGCTTCTACTTTAGATTTAAGTTCTGCTAATATACATGCAGGTCGTTATGGTAGCTCTTCCTCTCCTATAATTATAAAAGTTACTGTTGCATCTAAGTCGGCACATCCATACCAAGGCGATGGTAGTGGTAATGCTTACTACTTAAATGGTATTGAAGCACCTGCTTTAACTTTTCACGGTGCAGATAATGTAACCTCAGACTCTGGATATTATTATAGGTTTGACCAATCAGACAGTAGTAATGGAACTCATCCACTTAGATTTTATTTAGACGCTGAAAGAACAACAGCTTATACAACTGGCGTTACAACTAATGGAACAGCAGGAAGTAGTGGTGCATACACTCAAATAGATGTAGATGAAGACACACCTAATATACTTTATTATCAATGTTCCTCTCATGCTTATATGGGTAATTATGCAATTACGTTAGGATCTAATAAAATAAATCATACTAAAGTTCTAATAGATTTTCCAACTACAACTGGAACACTTGTGGGAACAGGTGATACAGGTTCAGTAACTAATACTATGTTAGCTGGATCTATCGCAGATAGTAAGCTAAATCAAATAACTACGGCAGGAAAAGTTGCTCTTGGTGCTTTAGAAATAGATGGTGCAAGTGATATTGGAGCAGATTTAGTAGACGCAGATTTAATTATTGTTGATGATGGTGCAGGTGGAACAGAAGTTAAATCTACTTTAACAAGAGTAAAAAAGTATATTTACTCTGCTATGGGAGGTGATGCGACTGCAAGCGATACTGGAACTCTTACAATAGCAAACACTTCCGTAGAAACAGGTATGATTGCAAATAATGCAATAACAGCTACACAAATAGCTGATGATGCCGTTGGAGCAGATCAATTAGCATCAAGTGCAGTTGTTACAGATTCTATTGTAAATGCTAATGTTACTTTAGCAAAGATAGCAAACCAAGCTGCAAATACTGTATTAGTAAGAGATGCTAATAGTTCTGGTGTTTTGTCTGCGAAAGCAGTTGCAGACACACAAATACTAATAGGTGACGGAACTGGATTTACAGCAGCAGCATTGTCTGGCGATGTAACAATGGCAAATGATGGAGCAGTTACAATCGGTGCTACAAAAGTAGTAAATTCTATGTTAGCAGACGATGCAGTAGGAGCAGATGAACTTGCTGCAAATGCCGTAGTTAATGCAAGTGTTGCGTCTGGTGCTGCAATAGCATTTAGTAAGATGGCAGACTTAACAGCATCAAGAGCATTAGTATCTGATGGCAGTGGAGATGTATCTGTAAGTGCAGTTACTTCTACAGAGATTGGATATTTAGATGGAGTAACGTCTGCTGTGCAAACACAAATAAACGCAAGAGCAGGAAAAGGTTTTGCTGTGGCAATGGCTATAGCTTTATAGGAGTAAAACATGGCACAAGATTTTGAAAGAAGCATTGCAAGGAACGTAGGAACGAGTGAAGTAGTTTTACGAACTGCAAATTCTGATGATGCCTTAATTGGTATCAATATTGCTAATGTCGCAACTTCACAAATTTTGGTAGATGTATATATCACTGGAACAGGTGCTAGTCTTGATTACTATATTGTTAAATCTGCCCCCATTCCAGTAGGTTCAGCATTACAGGTATTAGATGGTGGTGCAAAGATTGCAATGATATCTGGCGATATACTTAATGTTAAGAGTAATACTGCAGATAGTGCAGATGTTTGGGTATCAGTTGTTGATACTATTAGTGAGTAGGATAAAATATGCCGTACATAGGTAATACAGCAGGTAACAGATTTGTAGCTAGTAAAACTGCAACACAATTTTCTGGCGATGGTTCTGCCGTTGATTTTACACTAGATCATTCAGTAGGCTCTCCTGAAGATATACTTGTATCTGTAGATGGTGTTATCCAAGAACCATCAGTAGCCTATGCAGTAAGCAGTGGAACAACACTTACATTTACTGCTGCACCATCAAGTAACTCTGGTAATAATATATTTGTTTATTATTTGTTTAGAACTGTGGCTACAGTTGACCATCCTGCAACAAGTGCTTTGAGTGCAACAAGTGGTACTTTTAGTACAAATGCTACTATAGCAGGTACTCTTGGTGTTACAGGTGCTACTACATTAACTGGTGCTTTGACTGTAAATGACCCTATTCAAATATTGAATGGAAGCAATGTTAACACAGCTAGTACAGATGCAGATGACTTAATTATAGAAGGACCTAATGATTGTGGATTATCTATTCTATCTGCAACAACTGGTCGTATATTTTTTGGTGATGCAAGTAATGATGATGCAGGTAGCATACGTTATGTTCATACTGATGATAGCATGAGATTTGAAGCAAATGACGAAGAAGCTATGCGTATTCATTCCATTGGTGCTGTAACCAAGCCACTACAACCTTCTTTTATGGTATATGCTTCAGGAGCCACTAATTTGTCTCTTAATGCAACCTATACGATTGCTTTTGGTACACCGATACATGACAACAATAGTGATTTTGCATCTAACACTTTTACTGCTCCCGTTACAGGAAAGTATCAACTTAATCTTACTGTAAGATTAGATTCTTTAGATGATGCTACTCAATATTATATGTGCAAAATTGTAACAAGTAATAGAGAATATCAAAATATTCATGGTAATAGTGGTTATGACGCTGATGTAAATTATATGAATGTAAATTTTTCTGTAGTTGCAGATATGGATGCAAGTGATACAGCTACGGCAGTAGTTGACATACCTAGTCTTGGGTCAGCACAGGTTGATGTAAATGGAGCAACAACCTTTTCAGGATTTTTAGTCTGTTAGGCAAGAAGGAGTAAATAATGGCATTAACACAAGTATTAACAGGTGGCATAAAAGCTGATGCTGTAGACAATACCATATTAAAGTTAGATGATAATTTTGCATTTACTGGTACTGTAAGTGGTGCAGGTGACACTTCACATTTTGTCAAACTTTTTTCTAGTATAAGTAATAGTGCTGCTTCAAATGTAACTACAGATACAGTTACAAGTTCTTATAGTAATTATTTATTGCAAGGTTCAGTAGTTGCCACAGATGGTCAAAATAGTTCAATAGATATTTATTTAAGGGCTGGTGGAAGTGATGTAAGTAGTGGTAATACTGGAGTGGCTGTATATCAAGGAGAATATTTTAATAGAGCAGCAGATGCTGGAGTATCAGGCAATGTTTCAAACGGTGATAATCATTATTTAAGAATACCAGAAAATCAAAATATATATGGTGGTAGTATTATGTCATTCCAAGTACAATTTGCTGTTTTATATGGTGGATTAGTTACTGGTCAAACAAATTTATCAAATCCAGTTAATAGAACTATTAGAAATGGTTGGTATAATTGGTCAATGCAATCTGTATCTTCTTCAGATTATTATGGCGCACAAGGTTGGTTTAGATTTGATAATCCAAATCAGAATGTATCAGCAGTAACAGGAATAAAAGTAAATAGTGGTGTTAGTAATTTTACAAAACACAATGTAGCACTTTATGGGTATGTAGAATAAGAGAAAATTTTATGGCTAGATTTCAAATATTAAATGGAAAAAGAGTACAGCTTACTGACGAAGAAGAAAAAGCAAGAGATGCAGAAGAAAAGGCATGGAATGATGCACAACCAGCTAGACGTATGGCAGAACTACGCAGAAGAAGAAATCAATTATTAATTGAAACAGATTACTTAGGTTTATCAGATGTAACAATGACAGATGCTTGGAAAACATATAGACAATTGTTAAGAGATATTACTAAGCAAACACCAACAGATGATATGTTAAGTAATATTACGTTTCCAACAAAGCCAACGGAGTAACTTATGCCGTATATAGGAGTCAGTCCACAATTTGGAGTTAGAAGAAAGCATACTTACACTGCCACAGCAGGACAGACTAGTTTTAGTGGTGCAGGATCAGAAGGTGCTACTTTAAGTTATAGAGACAGCACTTTTGTTGATGTATATCAAAATGGTATAAAGTTAGGTGATGCTGATTACACATCTACAAGTGGTACAGCTATTGTTTTAGCTCAAGGAGCGTCAGTTGATGACCTTGTAGAAATAATTGTTTTTGATGTTTTTAGTGTAGCCGACACAGTAAGTAAAGCAGACGGTGGCACGTTTGATGGTAATGTTACTATGGGTGGAACATTAGATGTTTCGGGTGCGTTTACTTCACAAGGTATAGACGATAATGCTGATGCTACAGCTATTACTATATCAAGTGGTGAGGTTGTTACACTAAGTAACAATCTTATAACTAATGGTAATGTGCTAAGAGGAGTTGACGACAGTAGTAACACTTTTGGTGGGGGAACTGCTTCAAACAGTGGTGGAAATATAGCTGCTTACGGTTCTTCTCATAGTTCTTTAGCAAGTAATATTAGATTTAGAAGTGGTAGCACAGTAACCATGTTAATGGATTCTACTGGTGCTATGACTAAACCACTACAACCTGCTTTTTTAGCACATCCTGCTTCTACAATTACAAATATTAGCACTGGTGCCAATAATGGTTTAGTTTTTGGCACAGAAAGATTTGACCAAAATTCAGACTACAATGCTTCAAATGGTGTATTTACAGCACCAGTAACAGGTAAGTATATGTTTAATGTATCATTTTACTTAAATAATATAGATTCAGCAGTAACTTATTACGAGCCTAGATTAGATACTTCTAACAGGTCATATTATATAATTGTTGACCCTGACTTTGGACAAGATAATGCTTACTTTACTATTACTTTTGCTCAATTAGTAGATATGGATGCAAACGATACTGCTGATATAAACATTCATCAAGATGGTGGAACCAGTCAAACAGATATTAGTTCTAATTCAATGTTTTCAATGTACTTAGTATGTTAATTAGCCAAGAGTGAAACAACTCAATCATAAAGGAGATATAAAATGGCAAATCACACAAAGACAATAACATTAACAGATTTACAACAGAAGATTCTGTCTAATGATTTATACAATGATGTATCAGACAATGCAGGTGTAGATGCTTGGATTGATGGTGCAATAACTGGTAAGTTAAACAACTGTTGGAAACGTATGCAATCAGAGTGGACTACAAAGTTAATGAATGATGATAGCTTCACGGATGCAATACCAAGTAACCAAGCAGACTTTGTTGCACTTGTAACTGCGAGAAGTGACTATACAACTCGTAAGCAAAGAGATGATGCTAACAAGATTAGCTAGGAGCAAGTAATGACCAAAGCAGCAGAATTAGCAAAGATGGGTGAAGTCCTAACCAATAGTCAGATTGGTGGGCGAAGAAATATTATCATCAATGGTGCAATGCAAGTAGGACAGAGGGGAACTACAACTGGTATGGGAGATTCCAACAAATATGGTGCTTGTGACAGATTTATAATTACTTCTTCTGGCACTAATGGCAGACTTACTTCTACACAAGATACTGATGCTCCTGCTGGATTTACAACTGCGTATAAACTTGACTGTACTACAGCAGTTGCTGATGCAAGTATAGCTAGTGGAGCTTTAACTAGAATAAGATATAGAATTGAAGGACAAGATATACAGCACTTACAAAGTGGTACTTCAACTGCAAAAAAAATAACATTAACTTATTATGCAAAAGCAAATGTTGCAGGTGTATATATTGTTGAAGCACAAGATAATGGTAATAATAGAGTTGCATCAGTTGCACACAGTATAACAACTTCTTATCAAAAATTTACTCACACATTTCCTGCCGACACAACAGGTACAATAGCTAATGATACTAACACAGGTTTTACAATTTCTTGGTATTTACACGCAGGCTCTGATTATAAAAGTGGAACACTATCTAGTACTTTTATAGCAGGTAATAATGCTAATAAAGGAGTAGGTCAAACAGGTAATGTTTTTAAAACTACTGATTCAACATTTTTTCTTACTGGAGTCCAATTAGAAATAGGTGAACAAGCCACACCATTTGAGTATAGGTCATTTGGAGAAGAACTGCAGCTATGCCAAAGATATTACTATGAGAGAATGGGTGCAGGAACTGCTTTAGCAGTTTCAGATGGACAATATCAATGGGCGATGAATGGCATTGCTTATAATACAACTTTAGGAGTAGGTGGACTTTCATTTCCAACTCCAATGAGAGCAACTCCTACTCTTGGATATAGTGCTGTAGCACATTTTATAAAACAAACAGCAGGTCGTGGAGATGAAGTAACTGCTATAAATTTATATGATGGAACAGAAAATGCAACAACTATGACAGCATATATTCAATTTAACAGTAGCACTTCTACTGCAGGTGGAGCAATTATGACTACTCAAAATGCAAGTGCTAGATTAAATTTTGATGCAGAATTATAGAGGTTAATATGATATTTGAAAATGCACAATATATAAAAGGAAGAGAAAATAAAATTGTTGCTGTGTCAGCAGTTGCAGATGGTAAAAATGTATCTATACCAATAGCTATAGGAAATAGGTATTATGATGAAATTAAAAAACAACTAGATGCAGGAACACTAACTATAAAGGATGCAGATTGATGCTAGGTCACTCTGCTATAGCTGAAGTTGCTATTGCTGATTTAGGTGGAGCTGTCATTACTGGCTCTTCAGATATGACTGCCATAGGATCAGTTGTAAGTGTGGGTGTTGGCACATTAACTGGTAAGTCAGATATAAGTGCAATTTTTACTCAAACAACAGAAGTTAACACTAAATCAAGTGGAGTTCTTGATGTTTCATTTAGTTTTACACAAACAACTACAGATATAAAGTTAGTTAATCTTGGATCTGCAAGTCTAGATAGTATTTTTACAAAAACTACACAAGGTGGTTTAACGGTTTCTGCTTCTGCAACAAAAAACTTAAATTTTACAAAAACAACAACAGGCGATATACTGTTTGTAGATGTTTTAACAAATGCTACGACAGAAACATATACAGAGATAACACCAACTGGTACAGAAACATATTCAGAAATAACTCCGTCTGGAACGGAATCATGGACAGAAATACAGTGAGGTAAAAATGGCAAGTACATATACAACAAATACAGGTATAGAAAAGATTGGTTCTGGTGAACAATCCGGTAGTTGGGGAGTAACAACAAATAATAATTTTGATATAATTGACAGAACGTTAAACGGTGTTGTCAGCTTAACTATAACTGGCAATAAACTATTAACAACTAGTGATGGTTCTCTGTCAGAAGGTCATTATAAAATTCTATTGTTAACAGGGTCACCAAGTGGTCAATTTAATTTACATATTAGTCCTAACGATCAACAAAAGTGGTTTTTTGTAAAAAATAACACTAATCAAACAGCTAATATAAGGCAAGGTCCTGCGGATGCAGATGCTTCAGATGGAAGTGGAACTGAGGTTTTACTTGCTAGTGGTTCTTCAGCAATAGTTTTTGCAGACGGAACAGGTTCAAATGCAAATGTTTCACAAGTTCCAACTGACCTTATTAATGATGCAACTCCACAGCTTGGAGGTGATTTAGACACCAATGGCAATGCAATATTATTTGGATCAAGTAAGTGGGCCATATCATTAGATACTGGCGATAATGAGCTGTTATTTAAGTATAATGGCACAACAGTATTTAAATTGGGATCTAATGGTGCAGTAACATCTGCCAATAATGTAACAGCATTTGGAACAAGTTTATAATGGCAGCACTGCAAGCATCTGGAGCTATATCATTGCAAGATATTGAAGAACAGTACACACCCGGGTCAAACTTACCAAGTCGAGGATTAAATGATTTTTATCTTGGTGGTTCATTAGTTCGTGCTAATGCTGGTAATAATTCTTCTACTAATATGTCTGCTGGTGTACCAGCTTCTGGCACTATTTCTTTTAATGATTTTTATGGTAAAGAAAGAGCTTTTAAAAAAACATTTAGTGATGGAGATACAAACCAAAGTGCAAACACTATTTTTGGTGATGACTTTGCAGTAGATTACCCAAAACAACTTGTATTAGGTTCAGGGCATACTATTGGCTCAACTAATCCATCTAATGCTGCTTTAACAATAGAAACTAATGGTGTTGGTTCAATAACTGTTACAAACGAAGGTAGTATTGAGGGTGCTGGTGGTACGGCAGGTGGTGGCGCTGGTGGTAATGCACTTGAGGTGGCTGGAAGTGTTGCCGTAACTTTAGTAAATAATGGAACAATTAAAGCTGGTGGTGGAGGAGGAGGCGCTGGTGGAGCAGGCGGTGCAGGAAGTGCTGGTTCCACGGCTACAATCTCTAGCGTAACAGACAAAGTTGGGAGCAAGCCTACTTTCGTTCCATATAGTGTTAAAACTCAATTTGTTCCTGCAAGAGCTTGGTCTGGTATTGGTTCTGGTGAATGGGGTTTAAATACATCAGGTAGCACAGTAACTTCTAGTATATCTGATAGAGGTCCAATGTGGTATTCGTTTCAAGTTAATAAATCTGCTGAATATAGTTTATCTGCATCAATTACTGATCCTTATCCAGAAGATGGTCATACAGGTCATCGTGGTCAACCTAGAGTAGATATAAGCACAGCAGAAAATACAGCTAGTCAAGGACAAGGTGGAAGTCTATATGGTAGTGGCTTATCATGGAGTGGAGTAAAAGCACCTTTAGCAGCAAGTACAACATATTATTTTTGTAATTATACTGTTGGTCCTTACACTTTTACTGCAGGTGGTGACGGTATAGCTTCTAATTTTTACTATAATAATATGAATACTTCTTTATCTTTATCTGTTAGTGAACCAACGTCTGGTGGATCGGCTGGAGCAGGTGGCGTAGGTCAAGGTTATAATCAATCTGCTGGTTCGGCAGGTAGTGGAGGATCTGGTGGTACTAACGCAGGCACTGGTGGTAACGGAGGTGCAGGTGGTGCTTTTGGTGCATCGGGTTCAAATGGTTCTGTTGGCGGCAATGGTACAGGCACTGCAATTAGCTATCCATCTTCAGCGCCTGCAAATGGATCGGCTGCTTCAGCGGGTGGGGCTTCTGGTAAATCAATACAAGGAGACAGTAATGTGACACGAAGTGGCAGCGGTACTTTAACTGGAGGTGTGGCATAATGCCTTTTAACAAATTACAATTTCAAGCTGGTATTGTTTCTGATATTACCCCCTTTAGTAATCAAGGAGGATATACAGATGGTGACAAAATAAGATTTAGACTTGGTTCACCTGAAAAAATAGGTGGGTGGAGTAAATATAGTTCTAATACATATTTAGGAAGCGCTAGAAGATTACATAACTGGGTAGCTTTAGATGGTTCTGATTTTATGGGTATTGGCACACATCTTAAATATTACATAGAAGAAGGCCAAACATTTACAGATATAACACCATTAAGAGGAGATCCCGTAACAACTGGCGTTACATTTACAACAAATACAACCAGCGGTACTGAATCTATAGTTATAGTTAACAAAGTGGCACATGGAGCTAATCTAAATGATTTTGTAACTATATCTAATGCAGAAACAACTGCTGGTATTAGTGCAGATACTATGAATGTAGAGCATCAAGTAACAGAAATAATTAGTTCTAATGCTTTTAAAATAAACGTTGGTAGTAATGCAACATCTGTAGTTACGGATAATGCTTTTAAAAGTTCTGGCAGTGTTACATTGAACTTTCAGGTAAATGTAGGGTTAGACAATACCATTGGTGGAACTGGTTGGGGTGCAGGTCAATGGAGCGGTACAACAAATGGTGCAGCCGCAACTACTATAAATGAAGGTAGTACCTTTTCTGCATCAGATACTACTTTAACTGTTACTAGTGGAACAGGAATATCTGTTGGTGATATTATACTAATAGAAAAAGAACTATTATTTGTATCAGGCGTTTCTACAAATGATTTGACTGTTGTTCGTGGACATACTGGACTTCATGCTAATTCAACACCTACAGCAGGAACGGCAAGTAGCACACAAGACTCTAGTTCTTTTTCTGTAGCAGCAACACATGCAAACGGAACTTTAGTAAGATTAGCTTTTGGTAACTCTGATACTGATAATGACTTTATTGGTTGGGGTTCACCTGCAGCTGTTAGGGTATCTGGTGCGCAAATTAGATTTTGGTCACATGATAATTTTGGTGAAGACTTGATAATTAATCCTAGAGATGGTGGTATTTTTTATTGGGATAAAACAGATGGGTTAGGAAACAGAGCAAAAGAATTAAGTGATACTTCTACTTTTAATGGTGAAACAAGTGTTCCAAAAGTAGCTAAACAAGTTCTTGTTTCCGATCAAGATAGGCATCTTATATGTTTTGGTTGTGATGGTATTGGAGCCACGGCAACAACTACACAAGGCGATGGTATTCAAGATCCTTTACTAATACGTTTTTCATCACAAGAAAATCCAGTTGATTTCTTTCCTACTGATATTAACACCGCAGGTGATTTAAGAATTGGTGGTGGCTCTACATTTATGCAGGCAGTAGAAACAAAAGAGCAAATACTTGTTTTTACAAATAAGAGTTTACATTCAATGAGATTTACTGGCCCACCTTTTACTTTTGGTATAAAAGAGTTGTCTAAAAATATAACTATAATGAGTCCTTTCTCTGCTATAGCTGTTGATGATAGCGTTTATTGGATGGGAGTTGACACATTTTATGTTTATAATGGCTCTACTCAACAATTACCCTGTACTGTCAAAGATAAAGTTTTTTTAGATCTTAATCTTGAAGAAAGAGATAAGGTGCATGTAGGTGTTAATACAGAATTTAGTGAAATAATTTGGTTTTATCCTAGTGCTAGTGTTAGAGAAATAGATAAATATGTAATTTATAATTATTTAGAAAATATTTGGTACTTTGGTACTTTAGCAAGACAGGCATGGATAGATAGAGGTATAAGAGATTTACCCATTGCAACTGGTGGTCAATATTTATATAACCATGAAACAGGCTTTGATGATGATGGAGTCGCAATGACATCTTTTGTTGAATCTGCTCCTATGTCTTTGGGTAATGCTGACAAGTTTTCTTTTATAAATACAATAATACCTGACATAAACTTTTCAGGATCAACGGCAATTAATCCACAAGTTGATTTTACTATAAAAGCAAGAACACATAGTGGTTCAGGATTTACACAAACTGATGACAGTAACACAGCACAAAGATCAGCAACAACTCCAGTAGAGGCTTTTACTAATAAGCTAGACGTAAGGATTAGAGGCAGAACTTTTGCTTTGCGTGTAGAAGATACTGGAGCAGCTTTGGGGACTAAATTTAAATTAGGATCTCCACAAGTTAACGTAGTGCAAGATGGAAGAAGATAATGTTAGTTGTAAGTTTACCACAATATGTACAAGGTCTTACAAATGCAAAAATAGATCTTACTGGCACAGCACAAGCTACTTTATACACAGCTCCAAGTAACGCTGACTCAAACTCATCTGTAATTAATTCATTATTGGTTGTGAATGATTCATCAAGCTCATCAACAATAACGGTAACTGTTACGGGTAATGGTTTGAACTCTTCTGGCGCAGTAACAAACCATGAGTTTACTTTATTTAAAACACAAACCATAAATGCAAATACTACTACTGAGTTGTTAACAAACGATTATATATTAAAAGGTGGAGAAATTTTAAAAGTAACAGCAGCAAATGCAGACAGGTTACATGTTATTGCCAGTATCCAAGAATTTGCTATAGTAAGAACTCCACAGAGTACTTTATAATGACAGCATTTATGTTGGCATGCTATCTAAACGGAGTGGCAGAGGGAGCAATATATTTCCGATCAGCAGCAGATTGTGTGATGTTTTCTAAGTATTTGAGTAAACAAGAGTATAGAATAAAAGGTGAAACACAAATTTATGAATGTATTTGTAAACTTGTACCAAAGATAAACGAAAAGAAAGTGAGGGTATATTAATGTTACAGGCTTTAATAGGTCCTGTTACAGGACTACTAGATAAATTTATTCCTGATGCTGATGAAAAGGCGAGAATCGCCCATGAGTTAGCTACCATGTCTGAAAAACATGCCCAGCAACTTGCTCTTTCTCAGATAGAAGTAAACAAAGCAGAAGCTGCAAGTGGCTCTATATTTAAAGGCGGATGGCGCCCAGCGGTTGGGTGGGTCTGTGCGATTGCTTTTGCCTATCATTTTATAC
>VMHT01070859.1_pt1 | contig 18812 bp, 27 predicted proteins | sample 4693611 | NCBI WGS metagenome assembly VMHT01 (sample SAMN12280063, study PRJNA550983) | marine metagenome | isolation source: seawater sampled from same location over 5 years 0.02-0.2 micron viral filtrate | place: USA: collected off the coast of southern California halfway between the port... ...
AATTAGGGGTTGACAGTATAGCACGTTGAGGCTATACTGTTAACATAATAAGAAATTGAAAGGGCAAAATTTATGGGAATGAGCAGTTATATTTTAGACTTACAGGAACAGTTTGATGAGAAGGTTGAACTTGCTGTTAAGGAGAGCGAGCACGTGAGTGAGGCGATGGCGGTTGCTGTGAAGCACAGAGACTTGGTGGCGCACATGACTGATGAAGAGATTGAGGAATATGTGGGCGAAGCATGGAACGAGATTTGGAGCAATTACTTATAAATTAGGGGTTGACATTTGAGGCAATAGACTTCATAATAGTAGCATAATTAGAAACAAGCCAATAGGAGGGCACCAATGGCAAGACAAGAAACCAACAGACTTTTAGAAATGATCGACGAAGGGGTACTAGATCCCAAGGCGGTTGTTACCATGTGCGTCAAGTACATGAGTGAGGACGATGTTGCAGACATGATGGACTGTAACGAACTGAGCGAAAGGTTCGACGAGGACGAGGAGGACTATGAAGACGATGGTCAGCCTACCTGGGAACAGGAATGGGAAGACTTCGGAGAGTGCTATGAATAGCACTCCCAGACTATTCGTGATCCAGACCTCGACTGAAGAGGTCTCGGTCACAGCGATGGACTTTCAAGATGCTATGGAGACCTGGGTTGATGGGGGAGGTGATCCCCGAGAGGTCCTGGTGGTAGAAGAGCATGAAAACCACACGAATCAGACGATCCACTAGGTTTTGGACAAAAAAGATGAAAAAAAGATTTCCAACAAAATCAATGACTTACAGCAGAATGTGGGCTAAACCATTGAAATCATTGAGAATCTTTTTTCTTGACTCTTGTTCAAATAGACCTTATACTCTTAGTATATTAATTAAAACAGTCATTAGGAGGGTTATATGACACAGACAGCAAAAACTTTTTCCGTTGCGGGAACTTCAAAATTGAATGGGATCACAAAGATCCGATTCGCTAACGATTTCGTCAGCAGAGTTAAGATACTGGCGAAGAACAAGCACGACGCGATCGAGTTGATCGAGTTGGGTGGCGAGTTCACTAAAACAGAGGTTTGCCAGATATTGGTGAGCCATCCGAAGTTTCAAGGTGAAGAGGCTCAGGGAGCCATCCACGAATATGTGGTTCGAAATGCTCCTCAGATAATGAAGGAGATCGAGGCCAAGATGGCCGAGGTCGAAGATAAGGTGACCGCTTAGGTCATCTACGTCGGGGGCGGCCTATGGAGTCGCCCCCCACATTGTAATTAGAAGCGGAGGGCACCGTGAAGATCACTAGAATAATCAAATCGAATAAACCTATATCATACCTGAACAATCGCAGGTATCTCAATCCTATACTTCCAAGAGGCGTATGCAAAGAAGAGAAACCGTTCAAGAGTTTATTTCAAGAGGTGGGCGAATATCAACTCAGCCTTCCGTTCGGACCATTACCTGGCGAGAAGCTCAGGACCTGTTAGAGAAGTTGGCGTGGCATAATTATGTTCCGCCAAAACCGGTTGACAATGAAGAAGAGTGAGATTATACTCTTAGTATAACAATTAGAAAGAGGGCAAATGAGAACAATCGTAGCAAGTTTTTTTATAATGTTTGGCCTGGTCCTGATGGCAGGGTCCGGCGGAGACTGTGATGGCAAGTGCATGGAATATGCGAACAGTCTAGGTGAAACCATGCTCATCGGCTTTGGTGGCTTGATGAGTTTTATTTTAGGTGCAGTATTAATAGGAGGGAGACCATAATGAGAAAGTATATAATGATCGGCACAAAGGTCGACACTCGTTGGGGAGAAGCCAAGGTCACAGGGATCGAACTATGCGAAAGCCATTCAGAGAAGTATGGCATCGACATGGACAAGGTGTTCGTTGAAGACAAGGATAGATGCGTCTTCGATATGGACAATGGTCATTGGTCATATGGCTATCAGATATCTGTGGCAAATTAATTTACCAAAAGAGGTTGACTATAGTCTTTAATGAGACTATACTCTTAGTATAACAATTAGAAAGAGGGCAATATGTTTATAGTTTCAACTCAAGTTTTAGAAAATTACGGCGCACATTCAGAGGACGGAAAGTTCTCCAGTGGTAACCATTACTGGAAGTTCAAGATTGGGTCTGAGTACCTAGTCGAGGACCTGGATAGAGAGCAGGATGCAATGGCATTCGTAGCCGCTCTATGCATGGACAACGGCATTGGGTTTAAGGAGTACCCATGTCACATCCAGACAGTGACTGAGTGGGCGAAAGACTTGCCCGACGATGCAGGTGAGGTTCAGAGCTGTAGGGACTATTACCTCAGCAGAGTGATCCGAGTATCACCGATGGCACCCAAGGACTTCTCCAAAAGGGGAATAACGATGGAGGAGGTGGCGTAAGCCATCTTAGGGGTTGACTTCTCTTTCATTTGAGAATAATATCGTAGTATAGTTAGAAAGAAGTTAAGAGGGCAAAATGCAAGTTAGATTCGTAAACAGAGGTTTCAAGACAGACGACGGAATGAGAGAATCAAAGGTGGTCAGGACTGATCTTTCGATTCACGGGGCTCCCCAATTGATAATTGAGAACCCATGGTGGACTGGAGATACATTGACCTGTGATTGGGTAGAAGGTGAGTGGGTCTGTGATTTGGACTAATTTGGGTAAACTAGGGGTTGACCTTTATGCATTATGAGACTATACTCAGTATATAACAATTAAACATAAGAGAGGGCTTTATGGAAAAAATCAGACTTATTGAAGGCACGTACAAAATCCGTGGTAAAGATCAGGACTTGGCTGGGATGGTGTTCCCACTCATAGAAGGGTTCAAGATCGGAGCCGCAGGTGGTTACGTGACAGTTGACGGCAATGCGGTTGCTGGCTTCCCAGATAGAAACATCAAGATCAGAGTTACTGGTCCTGAGTCATATGAGGATGCAGGCAATGCTACAGTGACCGAACGTGAGGAGAGCGATGAAGAGACCATCGAAAGACTCCGTGAGCGATTCGACATGTTGGAAGACATGACCAAGGCCTGTAAGAAGGGTGATGTACGTGCTATGATCGTATCAGGACCTCCAGGTGTTGGTAAATCCTTTGGAGTTGAGAAGGTGCTGGGAAAGCACGATTTGATCTCCACACTGAGTGAGACAGCTCCTAGATATGAAGTTGTCAAGGGTGCTATGTCAGCAATAGGCCTCTACTGTAAACTGTACAAGTTCGCCGACAAGGATAACGTTATAGTCTTTGATGACTGTGACTCCGTGTTCAGCGATGAGCTTTGCCTAAACATATTGAAGGCCGCACTAGACTCCAAGAAGACTAGGCGTATACATTGGAACACAGACTCGTTCAAGTTGAGAAACGAAGGTGTTCCGGATTCATTTGAATTCAAAGGTTCAGCCATATTCATTACGAACATCAAGTTCGATAATGTCAAGAGCAAGAAGATGAGAGATCACTTGGAAGCTCTTGAGAGCAGATGCCACTACATTGATTTGACAATTGATACTGAGCGAGAGAAGATGCTGAGAATCAAGCAGATCACAGGTGATGGCATGCTCAATGAGTATGGCTTTCATGAGTCCAAGATAGACGACATTGTCGACTATGTGGACATCAACAAGAAGAAGCTTAGGGAGCTGTCATTGAGGACAGTACTTAAGATCGCAGACTTAGCCAAGGCATTCCCAGATCGTTGGGAGAGCATGGCGGAGAATACTGTGATGCGTCGAGCATAGATTGCCCTCTCGCTCCGCACACAGTCGAAGCAGAACTACCTTGCCCTCACGTTCTGCTTCATCAGCTAGGGTGGCTTCGGTCACCCTAGCACAGAGGGCAACAAAGATAATCAAAACAGGTTGACCTAAGACGATTTAGACTGTATTATCTTATTATAAACTACAAAAGAGGGACACATGAAAATAGAAGTAATACACGCCGCATTCGAAGACAAAGCAGAGCACATGGCCAACGTCACAGCAGACGATCGTATGGGAGTAATGGAGGCATTGGAATATGCTTACCGTTGGACCAACAATGTACAGGGTTCATGGAGCAGAACTGATATCGAAGACAACGGCGATGAGAACGATGATGTTGAAGTTGTAAAGCCCGTAGGTGATATGGGACACAGATCAACATCCGTTGGTGACTACATGAAAGTAGACGGCAGTCTATATCGTGTAGCTGGTATGGGCTTTGAGCCTGCAGAATCAATAACAACTCGTAAATCAATATAGGAGGGCACTTATGCTTACACGAGAACTTCACACTAAGGCTTTGGTAGCGGCTGAGACAGCTACCGCAGACTACATCAACAAGTATGGCGAGCATGACGCTTGTGGCTTTGCTTGGGTCACAGCATATGTGAACGGTGCTAGTAAGCTGGGCAAGAGCTTTAAAGCTGTAGGCTTCGACAAGGCATACGGCGGAGGCTGGCAGTTGTGGAACCCAGGTAAGAGTTTCACACAGAGCATATCAGCTAAGGAGGCTGGTGCTAATGCTTACGTGAGCACAGTTAGAGCTGAGCTTCCAGACGTAAAGATCTACAGCAATTCTAGAATGGATTAATTTCTACAGCAAATCCCCAACTGAGGCGGCAGAGATGTCGCCTTTTTTTTTGGCCGAAGAGAAAATAAAAAAAATATTTCTCGAGGGGTGGTCGGGCTTAATACGCAACGATTACATGAGCTTACAGTAGCCTTAAGCCGAAGTAAAATCACCAGGCCGAATCTATAAGTACTTCACCTAAATTTTTTGTAATTTTATTTTTTTACACACAGAACCCTTTTCGAGTAAATACTCAGTTATGCTTGAAACATCTGCGGACATACAGCTCACAGCAGGCATCATACTGCTACTCATAGTGATACTGATACTCATAGGTGTTTTTGATCCTCCACGCAATAAGAAATGACACATCTACCAATAAACAGTCTTGTACGACAGTTAGAACGAGAATCCGCTCTACCACGTTTTACTGTGTCACAGAAGCTTGACCTCCTACGCTGTATTGGCACGCTTCGACGCTGTCATCGTCAGCGTGAAACCATGCGTAAACATCTACGTGAATATTTTCAACCTAACGTATCATCATATGATCTAACTGTACATGAACAGTATCAAACTGTGATGACCATAATGACACAGGGACTGCAAGATCGTTTTGGTTCTGTTGAAAAGATACTTACCAGTCGTAGTCGTAAAGCTGTATTGGGTCTGTTTCACAACCATGCACACACACCTGTATAAAGTCTGCAATAGTAGGAAAGTGTTCACTCACAGTGTTAAACAGTTCTGTGTCTATACGAGTATAAGCTGACTGTCCTATGCTCATATAGTAACGTCTATCAATTCCGTAGTTGGGAAACACACCAGTTACAAATAGGCATGTATCGCCCAGTTCTTTAGCAGTGCGTGAGTTGTGTATAGTCAGCATTGATTCAGCGAACGAGCTTTTAGGTAGGAAGTCTGCACGATCAACATGCTGAGCAAGAAGTGCAACAACATAGTGTTCTATGTGCAGTGGAAATTCAATCCCAGTTTGTTCTCTAGCTGTGCTTACTAGGTCTTGAAACACAGCGACATAAGCATCCTGCATACAAGTACTTATGTACACGAACCCCTCTACACTGTGAACTGGTGCTAACGAAGTTTACACAGGGTTTGCACTCCAGCAACGACAAATAAGAGCCATATTTTGCACAATCAGTATTGTAGGGGTATTGCAACACCATGCGACTAGTCTGTAGTGGCGATTGAACGATTTTCAATCCTATACACACCATACAGTACTGTTATACTCAAATCTGCTTGTCCGGCTTTTTGCTACCGCAAACGCTTCGCGTTGTTCTAAAAAAACCGCTTTACCGCTCCGCGGATTTTGGTATCATCCAGGTTGACTTTTTGACTAGAGATGCTATAGTAGTAAATAACACATGTTGTACCAACCGCAAAAACTCTTGTCGCACAAGCAGTGCAGACAGATTGTTAAATCTCAACAGCGTGGAGGTATGACACCAGGTTGGACTCTGCCAGGCACAGTTGCAATGCGTACAAACTCAGTGTCGTGGTACACAGACGAAGGAGACTCATTGGTAAATGAAATTCGCAGTCACATGGTCAGCACAGCAGAACTGCCTGTGCATTGGATCAAACGACCCTATCAGATTGCACGATACTGTGCAGGTGAACTGTATGATTGGCATAGAGATTTCATACCCGCATGGCAGTCACGTGACAGCAACAGATCACTCAGTCTAGTGTGTACACTGCAATCAGCACCCGGAGCTGTGTTGGAGCTGGAGGATCATACATTTGATCTTGAACCAGGCTGGGCAGTGACGTTTCCCTCACGTGATCTACACAGAGCCACAGCACCCACTCAAGGTGAACATTGGAGCATGACCGCTTGGGGTATGCAGAGGAACACACAGTGAAACAGGTATTGATCACAGGACACATGGGATTCATAGGCTCTCAACTGATCAAGTATCTACAGGAACAGGAATATTTCTGTGTGGGTTTGGATAGACGTTCAGGCTCTGACATACTGGATTGCAAACTGCCCACAGACATAGACTGTGTGATACACCTAGCAGGTGAAGCAGGCGTGGAAGGCAGTTTGAAAGACCCAGCTCGTTACTGGCGTACCAATGTTGAAGGCAGTAGACGTCTGTTTGATTTCTACAGTGACGTGCCCATATTCACAGCCAGCAGTAGCAGTATCTATGAACCCTATAGAAATCCCTATGCTATGACCAAGTTGGCCATGGAGCAGATACCACACAGCCTGATCACACACATGAGGTTTCACACTGTGTACAGTGCTACGCCTAGGCGTCACATGTTCTGGGATCTACTGTTGAACAATCGTTTGGAGTATGTGAACAGACACACACGTGATTTCATACACCTTGATGATGTATGCTCTGCTGTACACCTGTTGATTGAAAGCAAACCCAGAGCATTTGTCAATTGGGTAGACATAGGCACAGGCAAAAGCGTCAAGCTGACAGACCTTGCTCCCAAAGTGCCTGTGAGACTGCATACCAAAACTGCACACGAAAGAGAAAATACCTGTGCTGATGTGGCCTATCTACACAGCTTGGGTTGGAGACCCAAATGGACTGCTCAGGAATTCATAGACAGTTTCAAGTAGGGTAGAGCTTTTACTAGGTCTTTGTGTATGGCTTTGCGTAATAGATCTTTGTGTTGGTCTTCAGTTAAACTGTTAAACTCAGCTCTAAGTGTTGCATTGTAGATGTCGTCATAGTCAATCATATGAAATCCATCTTTGTTCTGTATGATGTTATTTGGTGACCAGTCTCCGTGTACAATAGGCCATGTGCGATCTAGATCATCACATAACCACTGATACACCTGTTCACAAAATTTTTCTGTCCATCTAAACCGTGATGAAAGCACTGTGCCTTGTATGGGCTTATAGGTAAATGTCATTGAGCTTTCAGTGTGGCTGTGCGATACTAACATGCCGGGATAGGCTTTTGGAACCCATTTTGTTATGCCTGTGTACCATCCAGAATCAAAATAGTTGTATGTCTTTACATACAGCTTACGTCTTTTGTTATACCAAACCTTGCGTTTTAGCTTTTTGCCACCAGAAGTATATTTTACTATGCGTCTTCGCACTCTTACCCAGTTACCTGTTTGTTCATCTAGTATCATTTGTGTTTTTCTTTACCGCCCATTAGATAGTATAGGTTCACAGTCTTCTCTAGTTGTTTTTTTAACTGTGGGTATTCATCAGCCATTGAGAATAGATCTTTCCATAGATCATAGGATATAGATTCCTGTGGTTCACCTCCTATGTGCCATCTACCTGGGTAATCTATACGTCTGGGAGGGTCTCTAAATTTAGCATAGGTTTGTCCGTTGGCCCTTTCGTATATCAATGCTTCACCGGCTAGTGCTTCATTTGGGGGTCTTTGTATTACGGCCATTCCATTCACTCCATGTTAAAAGTTTTGCATCTGTTGTTTGTATATAGTCAGAATTATTAGAATGTTTTACTTTTCCTGAGCCTATTACTATGTCACCATCTCTATACCCAAAAGGTTTCTGTATGGTGACGTCTATGTATTCTCCATAGTTAGTACCTAGGGTTACAAATGTTACCCAACGATTGTTACGACCTCTGAACACCCTACCATTGGCAATTACGCCTGCAAACTCTACCCTATCTAACCATTGCTGACGCACACCAAAGCCACGTGGAAATCCTGTTCGCCACCACCCAGGTGTTGTTTCAACTCCCTTACGATGTGCTTCACATTGATATACCCAACCTCGATATGACCCTTGACAGTGTTTTAAGTTTGCTCTCCAGAACTCTTCTGGGTTGTGTGCTTTTTGATATGCAAGTGCCCAGATGAGTCTACCAAGGTTAACAGCATGAGCTCTGCATAACCCAAAACCAGATAGTTCTTGCAGTGCCGCCATAGCTTCTTGCTTACGTGGATTGTTTCCGAGCTTTTCAACAAATTCAAGAATCTTTTCATCATTCTTTTTTGCAAATGCTCTGCGATACATATCAGCTTCATAGTTATCAACACCGATGATATTGCTTATTATTTCTATAGCATCATCTTCAAATACTATACTGTCCTGTACAGCTTCTTTTGACCAGTCTTGGAACATGGCCGCTTTCTGTCTGCCCGACATAGCAACAGGCCGAATCATAGCTGTTGCAAACACACAGTCTTGTACGCAAGTGGGTTGTATTGCTCTAAACAGTCTACGCATTGCTGGTGATTCTCCCTGTGTTACACCCAATACATCGCCTCTTGCTAACAAGGCGCTTGTCTGTGCGTCTGTGTGCGGGTAATCCACTAGTTTGGTATATGGATCAATATCCATTAGCTGTGACAAACCTCTATTGGCTAGTATGTCGACCTTTAGGTGTTCTAAGTCTTCAACTTCGTGTTTGTCTAGTAGTATTTGATTGTCTTGTGATATAAGTGATTTTGGTAGTTGCCTTGTAAACATTACGATTCCTCCACAGTGTTTTGATATGCATCTTTTCTTGCCTATTAGCTTACGCTCTATACGTTTTGCTTCTGTAGGATCTACTCCTACTTTTTCATATGTAAAGTTGCGTGGCAAGTTACCTGTGGCACCGAGTCGCTTTGCGGCTTCTCGGCGGGCTGACTTTTCCTTGTAGGTCACATAATTGCTTAACCGTGCTGTTTTGCCTGGCCATTTTTTGAATATGCGATTCATTACTTCTGTTTGTCGCCAATGTTCAAAATCAATATCGACATCTGGCAGGTCGTCCCTCATAGGATTCATGAACCGTGCCACAGGTATTTGCCACTTGACAGGATCAACATCTGTTATTCCTAACAAGTAACAAACTAGGCTAGAACCAGCAGACCCACGTGTCATGTGTGTCATGTCGGTAGTCAAGTCTATAATATCGCAGATTTGAATGAAGTAATCAGTGAAACGTTGAGAGAGAATGAGCTCAAATTCTTCAGCTAAACGGATTTGATAAGTGTCTCCGGGTGGGATAGGCCTTTTAAATCTGTCCAATAGCCTTTGTATGTTTTCTAAATCTTTTGTTGCCATAATAGCCTCTTTTTCTTGCCTAGTCGTTGTTGCCAACGCTAATTATTTATATTAGAGGAAATCTAGGGAGTCAAAAATGAAATGGATTCTTTTATACATAATCATAGTAGGCAATGATATTATGTCTGTTAATGCTATGGGTCCAGGTGTTAAGTTTGATACTATAGAACAGTGTGTTGTTAGAAGAGAAGAACTAGCACACAGTATAGGAAATGCTAACGGAGAGTTACCTCCGGGTAGGGAAGCTATCTGTATTAAGGTTGAATAGTATATTCAAAGTTTTGTGTATTTGGATTGTGTTGTATTAGTTTTGCACCATTACGTATATGAAAATGTGTAGCCATCGGTGTTAGGGGAGATAGAGTAACAACTCTTTTAATATTTTTATTCACTTTAACATGTTCTAATAACTTGTGAATTATTTCTCTGCCTGCTCCTCTTTTACGTGACCAAACAGTATAAGCCACTGCTACTGATGCATCTTTTTTCATATCTGCATTTTCGCTCATAAGTTCTAATTCTCTTACACTTTGTGGCACATCATTAGTAAATGCTACACAAACTATACCTTCTATATTTTCTTCAAACTTCAAACCAAATATTGTTCTGCCAAAATCTTTACGCCATTCTAAACTAAGTTCTGGTCTGACAGGATCTTCACTCACATCAATATCTTCTAATTGCACTAGCTCAGTGCCTTTTACCCATTTGAAAAAATCATTTAACTTTTTTTGAAATGTCTTCATAACTTAGTCAGTTCCTAAGTTATTTAAGAATTGTTTAAGTTTGGTGGAGTCAGTCTGAGCCTTTATTTTACCTACAGTATCTCCTTGTGTAGGATCGTCTTTTGGTTCATCTGGATTTAATGATCCTGCACTTCTTTTAATTTGATCAAACACAGTAGACTTGCGTTTGCTAAATTCTTGATAGTCATCATCATCTGCTAGGTCTCTAATGCGTAAACTGTCTACATCAAATTCTAAGTCGATCTTAGCACCTACACCACTACTGCTTCTTGTTTTCATTAGCTGTATTTGATATCTTCCACGTTCACGCATAGCTCTGCTTGTAAAGATACCTATTACATTATCTGCTGTTTGTATCTTACTCAAGCCACCACTGATGTGCGAATGATCAAATTCAATCTCTTCAACACTTGCTCTGTTCAACTGCGATGCTGTTACAAACAAACAGTTAAGTTCCATTGCTAGATCTCTTAATTCTTCTGATACATATTTGTCTTTTACAAATAAGTTCTCAGCACTAATACGTTTTGCTATTGGCATCATAAGATCTAAATAGTCTACTAGCACTACATCAATTTTACGTCCTGTTTTTATTTCAAACTCTTTGACATAGCTTCGCAAATCATTTGCAGTTTTGCCTGTTGGCATATACTTGACTTGGAATGCTCCGGCTTTTTTACCAATCATTTTAACTTTCATTTCAACATCTTCTATATTTTTAAAAATGTCTCTACTTGGAATATCAGTTGTCATGCTATCTAATCTCATACTAACCAAGTTCTCTGAAAGTTCAAATGTCAAATACAATACATTTAATCCTTGTAAACACCAATTCACTCCCATGTTTGCTAAGAACAAACTTTTACCTGCACCAGATCCTCCTGCAAATATATTAAGTTCACCTCTGTTGAATCCTCCAAACAGTTTCTTATCTAATGTAGCCCAACCTGTACTTACTTGTCCGTTTTTATCTTTTATTGCTTCTAGTCTACTTCTTGGATCTTTCCAATAGTCTGTACCCAAGTCTTTTTGTAAACCAATCTGTACTGCCTTCTTAACTAAATCTTCTACTGGACCATATTCGCCTTTTTCAAGTAAGTCAGCACTTTTAAGTATTGCCGCTTCTAATGCTTTGTGTTTACTAAAAGTTTCAAACTCCATTAGTAGCCAATCATAATGATTCTCGGCCAAGTCTCCAGGATGTTTCAAACTAATATTTGTTGTCGCATTCACCATATCAAATGTAGGCATAGCATTATGCTCAACAACATAATCATTTATAAATTTAGCGGCAGGTTGTAAACGTCTATCAAATGCAATATCATCAAAGACAGCTTGACATCTTACAAATGTTTCTGCATCTGTAAGCATCATTTCTAAATAAACTTTTTGTATATCGTATCCGTAATCAGCGTTCTGTCTTGTCATCTAATACCTTAACTAAATCTTTTAATATATCTATATATTCAAACACTACTTTTAACTTTTCCTCTTGTGGTATATTAGAACCAACTGCTTCAAGCATTGGTTGATAGTTCTGTTCTAATCTTTTATTCACTTCTTCTTCTGTCACGAGTATACCTTAACATTATACATTGTAGCAAATTTTTTCGCATCTGTCAAGTCATTTACTATGGGCATTCCCTTAATATTTAAACTGGTATTTAACAATAAAGGACAGCCTGTTTCTTTATACCATTGTTCTAATAGCTTTCTAAAGCCTTTGTTATCACGTTTTGATACAGTCTGTACCCTGCTAGTACCATCTTCATGAACAACACTAGGTATACTATTTGGGTGTAAACATGGTGCTGTAAACTGCATATAAGGTCCCGTAACACCGTCAAAGTATTTGTCCACGTGTTCTGATAGTATAGCAGGAGCAAATGGTCTAAATTTTTCTCTTTGTTTTATTTCATTTACCTTGTCTTTTATATCACTGCGTCTTGGATCTGCAAGTAAACTTCTATTTCCCAAAGCACGAGGACCAAACTCAGCAGGCCCATTTGCAACTCCTACAATGCCTGTAGTTTTTAATTCTTTGATTAATCTTTTTACAGGGTAAGGTTTTTCTATGTTGTATCCAAGATAAGGCTGTATACTGGTATGTTTGTTATAATGAGATAAGACTGCACCTATGGCAGATCCACAGTCTCCGGGATAAGGTGGTACATAAATTTTCTTCCAATCATTTTCTAATAAACTGTTAGCACTGCAATTTAAAGCACAACCTCCTGACAAAACTAAGTTCTCACTTCTACTATACCATTTTGCTGTTTTGCTTATTCTTTTAAGTATGTATTCGTACACTGCTTGTGTGCCAGCCGCTATGTCAAATTTATCCTGCTCAGTTTTTAGATCCCTTCGCCAGTCTTTACAACCTCTATGTAAATTTTCTTTTAACCTAATACTATCTTTATGGTCTTTTATATTAAAAAAATCATTTAAAATAGTTTGATAAAGCCGGTGTTTGTTTCCATAAGCGGCCATGCCCATTAATATATATTCTTCTTCATTAGGCTTCAGTCCTATTCTTTTTGTCATAGCTGAATACCAAAGTCCTATACTGTGGGGATATCTTTGTGTAAATATTTTTTTTAGTTTTGTGCCTTCAGCATGCCAAATTGTAAAAGTTTCCCACTCGCCAATGCTGTCTAATACAATAATGGTTGCATTTTTAAACCCACTTGTAAAATAACCAGAAGCGGCGTGAGACCTATGATGACTTTCATATTTTATAGGAACATTAAATATTTGCGGAACACTAAAATTAGATATGTAACTTTTAATATCATTTTCTTTTTTGTTCCAACCTTGTCCAGCCCACCATTGTCTTAATGTTTTTTTAAATGGAGATTCATACCAGATAATTTCATTTGGATATCCATACTGAAGTGCATAATCTAAAATCTCTTTATTTAGATGCGGATCATTTTTTATTTTGCTAAAGCGTTCTGATTGACTAGCAAATTCTATTTTAAAATCTTTGAACACGGCCAATGCGGCATCGTGGCTATTGGCACTAATTCCCCATGTAATCATATATTAAAAATTATAGTTGTACCACTTTGTTACTACCTTTGTTTTCACTGGTGTTGTAAATTCTTTGTATGCATAAATTGTGACCAATGCTAACGCAGTAATACCTAATAGCAAAACTAATATTTCCTCTTTCATTATTTTGTTGCTGACCTATATATAACATGCAAAACGTAAAACCATACAGAATTTACAGCAGGTTCTATCAATGCTACTAATCCTGCTTCCCAAATACTTGCTCCTGTTACTACACTTACTACTGTCATTGCTATTATTACGTGTCCTATAAAAAATATAACTGCTAAACTTAAACTACTATATCCTATTATATTTTTTATACTTTCTATTATTCCTTTTGTAAATTCTGACAAATTTTTCTCCTATCATTTATTTGTATATGAACGGATCATTTTTTAGATCCTCTCTCCGCTTTTTGCGCCATTTGATTTCAAATACTAACCAATCATACGGCCATCTGATATAATACCAAATGTCTACGAAAACTTTTTTTATTTTAGCCATTGTTTCTCCCTCAACTGTATCTTAAGTTTAGATGACTCACTATTATTTACAATACTATATAATGTATATAGTTTACCGTGTTGTTTTACACAGTCTCCTATGTCGTTTATATCCTTGCCCCAATCCGGCATAGATACTGACCAACCTTGTTCTAATGCTGTTTCAATCATTTTACTTCCAGCCTTATCTTTGTCCGGTACAACTATCACTTGCTTATTTAAACTATTGATCATTGCCACCTGTTGATCTTTGATCTCACTTCCAAGCACGGCTATTCCTTCAACATGTATAGCATCTATAGGTCCTTCACATACTATTACAAAAATCTTTTCTGGTCTTTGCTCATCAAAATTAAAAACATATCCAGGTTGTTGATTACTTAAATATTTTGGTCTTTTATTTTCTAAAAAGGTTCTTGCAGTATATCCTACAATTTTTTTATTATGATAAAACGGAATTATTAATCTATCTCTATATCCCAGACTGGGAGACCAATAAAAGTTATAATCATCTAGATAAAGATTACGTTCTTTCATATATTTTAAAACATTTAGTAAATGTGTTGGAATGTTATTTTCAAAATCTTTTATAGGTGTAGCATCTTGTGGAAGTTCAACATCTACAAATGTAGGCAACTGAACTGTATAAAAATTATCAGTCTGTCCTTCATTCAGTTTCATTACATCTAATGCAAGTTTTGTAATTACATCATCAGGAGTATTAAACCATTTCATTAAATTTTTCATTTTAAATGATAAGTTTCTACCGGGTTGCCAACTTGCTTTATAGCCGCAATTGAAACAATGATAACTTATTCCGTCATCTGTATTTCCAATCAGTCCTCCTCTGCCTCTTGTGTCTGCACTGGTTCCGTTATGATGGCAACAGGGAGCATTGAAAGATATCCATCCACTAGGTGTTTGCTTCCGTTTTATAGGTGCGAATTGTAACAATGTTTCCTTGACTATGCTCATACTATCAGTATAGTATCTATTGCTTCAGAAGTCAATAACTAAATTGCAAATATCTTGTTTTTGATAAACTAAAAAATAGAAAAGTAAAAAACAATGTTCCTAATAATGTATTTTGAAAAAATGGAATAGCCATAGTGTAACAAGTAAGTAAACCTTCTATTGTGTACGGATAGTATCCACCAATCCATACACCAAAGTTACTTAGAATAAAAAATATTACACTTGCAAATAATGCTTCAATAAAGATATTATTTTTGTTATTTGTCATGTAATATATCACACAGAAAGCAGTATATGTAAATAACATTGTACTATGTAAGCCTAACACAAAATCACTTACCAACATAGCTATCAACGTTCCAATAAAAACATGGTTAGACTTTATGTATTTTGCACACACAATACTAGCAAGTATAGGTGTAAAGTTATGTATGTGCGGAACTACTCTATATAAAAATAAAGAAGCAATAAAAATACTTAACCATGCAATGTTGTTTTTTAGAACTTCCATCTTATCCCTGCTTTAAAATTAAAACCTAATTGGTTGTATCCATCTGGTTGTTCATAATTTTCATCTGTAATATTATAAAGACCTGTGTAAAATAATTTATTATCTACTTCTTTATTTAATATCAAATCAATAGTTGTTATGTCATCCTTATCTATAGTTGCATATGTCTGACTATCAATATCTTTATGATTACCATAATAATTAAGAGACACCATATAGTTGAAGTCATTTATATTTTTTGATACAGAAGAATTATTTGTCCACTTAGGTCTACGTAATTTTTCATTGCCGTTGTTAAGTTTGGCTTCTGTGTAAGTAGTATTAGTTTGTAAATAAAAACCATTAACTTCTTTGTTAACACCAACTTCTACACCTTTACTAGTGCCGCCGTCGGCAACATTTGTATAAGAACTATTTGCATAAGTTATACTGTTTTCTTCTTGAATATAAAATAGTGCAGTGTCTAACCAATTGTTTTTATAACCTATTTCATATGAATGTAGATCTTCTGGCTCTAAATTAGGATTACCTGAGTATCCATAGCTATCAACACCATACATTTCATATAATGTAGGCAATCTATATCCGTTTGAATAACTAGCCCTGTATGGACCATTTGCATATCCTATCCTTGAAGAATAGTGATAATCAAAATCTGTTACACTGTCTATTCTTGAACTCAAACTAATAATGCTATCATTGTGTACTTTATCTATTTCAAAAAAGTAACCGGTAGTATATCTTGTTTCGTTTACAGAACTACTGTAACTGTTTATACTTGTTTCAAAGTTTGCTTCTGCTTCATTATATTCAAAGCCAACTGTATAATCATAATCATCTTTCTTGACAGTATGTTGTGTGAATAATGTATCACTTTTACTGTCATATGTATCAACTACACCGGACTTGTTGTAGTCTCTATCATGTTTACTTGTGTTTAAAACAACTCTAGTATCCTTTGTTGCAAGTTCTAGTTGGTGGTTATTCCATTCCCAGTCACTTGTATAATTTAAAACATCAGCACTACCACTATCAAGGTTAGCATCATTTTTATCTTTGATAGTTAAAAACTTTAGTTGATAACCTTGGTCAAAGTATGTGTAATTAAAATTGTAAGTATTTGTTTCTAATGGATCATTTTCTGTACCTTCAGGGTATACAGAAATACCATCTGTACTAGTTTGGTTCACTACTAAATTAAAATCATGATTATCTTTATAATCTTTATCTGTAATACTAATTTCTTTACTTATATAATTATTTGATCCAATAGACAAATCAATATACGAATCACCATAACTATCTGATTGTAAATTTACAACACCACCAGCGGCATTAGCTCCCATTGTATTACTCATAGGACCTTTAATTACAGTAACTCTATCTATACCAATCAAATTATGTTGCGATAAATCATCTGCTCCACTTGGAGTACTATGGTCTTTAATTGGAATACCATTAAGTGTTATTAAACTATGATCGCTTTCTGTACCTCTAATAAACAAACTACTTGATTGACCATCAGGTCCATTTTGTATTATGTCAACTCCTTTTACAGTATCAATAGCTTGGTCTTCTGAGTATAATACGTCATAAGAATATGTGGCAGATGCTAGGTCACTTGCAGTCCTAGGTATTGTTATAGTGATATGCAACTCTTCGTGTCCATCACCATCTGCATCGTGATATCCGCAATTTGCATTATCGCCTTCCCATACACATTTTTGTTCATCTGCATAAGAAGGGTAGCCAAAAAAAATCATGGCCCAAAGAGCCATGGTAAGATATAATTTATTCATACTATTATTATATATTATTTTGAAATAATGTCAACCGTTTTTGGTTAGTTTCTAACCAAAATTTTGGATAACTTACTCGCTGGATCTGCACTACATTTAAAACGTAAGTAACTAAAAATACCATTAAAGTTTACAGGTGTAGGTTCTGTTTCTGTGCCAGCTAAAGTTACTGAGTTGATATCTGCCCAATTTGTACTAGCAGTAATTTGGTTTTCTAACGTTGCTTGAATAGTAACATCACCTGTATAGCCATCTGTATACATTGCGGCAGTATGCAATGCTTCATTACCATTTATAGCTGGCTCTGCTGATATAGATTCGCTGTACCATACACTATCATCAAGTCCTGCTTTACCACTATCTTCTGTAAACACATTGACTGAATATGTATCACTAGGTCCTGGAAATGCATAGCTGTCTACAAACATTGTAGCATTATTATCGAAATGGCTATCAACATATGTAATGGTTTTATTGTTACTACTGTCAACTAGATAAATGTTATAACTTAGATATTGTTGTTTTACGTTTAATAAATCATTTTCTGTAACTGTAATTGTAAACAACCCTCTGGAAGCACTACTATCATCTAGTTGATTCACAGTTCCATCATGTGCTATTATCTGTTGTCCTGATTCATCAAAGGCAACAAATTTAGGTGTGTAGGTTGCTACGTTTATTGGTTTTTGGTCTGCATTTAACAATCTAAATTGTATTACATTGTCTATGCCTTTATATATTTTTATTTGTCTACTATACACTTGTCTTAACTCCGTAGTAAATCCACTGTCATTAGCGACAATAGTTACTATGTTATTTACTAAATATCTAGGTATTAACTGCATATCGTATTTATAGGAAAAAGAATCAATTAATAATGCTGAGAAATGAAATCCAGGAAAAGTATCCTTTTATAAGTGTTGTAACCTACGGTGGCAACGAATACGTGGGGATAATCGTCAACCAAGATCAGCACGTGACTACAATGTTAAATTATGGATATTTGCGTTCTGTAGAAGATAAAAGATACTTGCTACGTATAGGAGAAGTTTGGTGGATGGAGAGTAACCGTCTAATTCCTATTACAATTTTTTGTAGAAGCGAAGTTAATAGAATAAAATACTGTCAAATGTCAATGAACAGTAAAGATGTAAAAGTTGTGCTTGGACCTACTGTGAATTTAAATAATTTACATGTAAAAAGGGTAAAAAGAAAAAGTGTACAACTTATTAGAAAGCCACCACCTAAGAAGACATAGATTCACATATTAAATTCATGTGAACTACACATGCCATAGCATAAGATACAGCATGTGCTTTCTTAAAATAGTATTCACCGTCTGTAGGTTTTATCCACACTTCGTTCATTATTGTTGTCCAATTTTCGCTGGCTAGATGTCTCTTTGCTGGTCTTATTATCGCTAGTGTCGCGGCCAATTGATCTACCGAGGTAGGTTTCAATTGTTTCAACAGTTTGTCGTGCCCGCTTAGATGAAAAACTTGATCTACGAAGTCCTTGTGCTCCAATAGTTCCCATAATGGCTCCTTTCTCATTAGGCTCATTAAATGTGTCTCGTCTTTTACATTTTTGTATATAGACACATTTAGAAAATCTAATTTAAAATAACCTC
>VMHT01151662.1_pt1 | contig 18808 bp, 14 predicted proteins | sample 4693611 | NCBI WGS metagenome assembly VMHT01 (sample SAMN12280063, study PRJNA550983) | marine metagenome | isolation source: seawater sampled from same location over 5 years 0.02-0.2 micron viral filtrate | place: USA: collected off the coast of southern California halfway between the port... ...
AAGATGGTGATCGATAAAAAAGAGTATAAGCCAGCGGCAAAATAGCCTGAAAGAATTAATTAAAATATTGGTTGTAGGTTCTTAGATTTAAATTATCTTTGCAGCCTATTTCTAAAGAAAGGGGGTGATGACACTATGTTAATAATACCAGTAAAAGACGGAGAAAATATTGATAGAGCGCTGAAGCGTTTTAAGAGAAAATTCGATAAAACCGGAACAATGCGCCAGCTGAGAAGCCGCCAGCATTTCACGAAACCTTCTGTTGCGAAGAGAGCTCAGGTTCAAAAAGCCGAGTACATTCAGCATTTGAGAGATCAGGAAGATATCTAGTAAAAGGATATAATCGAATTTTTCCGAAGTTATTCGGAAAAGCAATATAACTGTTGATAGATTAAAGTTTGCTAACTTTGTCTATCAACAGTTTTTTTATGCCCTTTTCCCAGTTTATAGATTACCTTCAATTAGAGAAAAAATATTCTCCCAACACCCTCACTGCTTATAAAGCCGATTTAGAATCTTTTTCGGAATTTATTTTTTATGAATTTGAAGAAAAGGATTTAAGTAAATTACATTATTCTCAAATTAGAAATTGGATAATTAGTCTGGTAGATCAGGGAGTTTCTAACCGAAGCATAAACCGCAAAATTTCTTCCTTAAAAGCGTATTATCGCTTTTTGCAAAAAACAGGTGATATAGAATTCTCGCCATTAGCAAAACACAAAGCTTTAAAAACCGCTTCCAGGATCCAGGTTCCTTTTTCTGAAGCTGAAATAAAAAAAGTGTTAGAACAGATTGATACTTCAGATTTTGAAGGATTACGAGATAGGTTAATCGTAGAGCTTTTTTATACCACGGGGATGCGGCGTATAGAGTTAATAGATATTAAAGTCCAGGATGTGAATATTGCCGGTAAGCAGTTAAAGGTTTTGGGTAAAAGACAAAAAGAAAGAATTATTCCACTCCTGCCGGGTGTGATTTCAAACTTGAAGGTTTATTTAAAGGAACGTGAAAATATTTTAGCCGGGCAGGAGATGCCGTATCTATTTGTCTCCCAAAAAGGTATTAAATTATATGAAAGTCTTGTTTATAGAATTATAAATAATTATTTTAGTAAGGTATCTGGCAAAATAAAGAGAAGTCCGCATATCCTGCGGCATTCGTTTGCAACACATTTATTGAACCAGGGCGCTAACCTTAACGCTGTAAAAGAATTGCTTGGGCATTCCAGCCTTGCGGCTACGCAGGTGTATACTCATAATAGCATTTCAGAGCTTAGTAGGGTGCATCAAATGGCGCATCCACGGAATAAAAAGGTCAATTGAAATAATTGTTTAATTAAATTCTACAGAATATGAAAGTAAATGTGCAGTCTGTCAACTTCAACGCCGATCAAAAATTAATTGATTTCATCCAACGAAAATTGGATAGGCTTGAGAATTACTATGATAAAGTTATCTATGCTGACGTCTTTCTAAAGGTTCAAAATACCAGTGGAAAAGATAATAAGATTACTGAGATTTTATTGAGCATTCCTGGTGGAGACATTATGGTTAAAAAAACGTGTAAGAAATTTGAAGAATGTGTAGATGAATGTGCTTCATCCTTGCAGCGGCAGTTAATTAAGCGTAAAGAAAAATTAAGTGCGCATGTTTAGATATTTTTTTTGAAAAATTGTTTTGTGAAAGGAATAATTTATATACATTTGCAGTCCGTTAGAAATAGCGGACTTTTTTATGCTGAAAAGTAGCGTAAAGGCCGATGTAGCTCAGCTGGCTAGAGCAGCTGATTTGTAATCAGCAGGTCGTGGGTTCGAGTCCCTCCATCGGCTCTTGAAATTTTGAACTAAGTATTTTTTTTAAGCTTAATTTATTGAAAATTAAGTTGCTAAAAATTTTATAGAAAAATTTTTAAAAATGCTTTGGACGGTGCTGTAAAATTACGTTTATTTGCAGCCGTTAAAAAAAACAAACCGTCATAAAGCTTAGCTGGCACGCCGGCTACGGTTCTATGAAATAGTGGAAAAATAAATTGGGGAGATACTCAAGCGGCCAACGAGGGCAGACTGTAAATCTGCTGTCTTTCGACTTCGCAGGTTCGAATCCTGCTCTCCCCACTTAATTGATTCGGTTTTATGTTTAAAAGTTTAAGGATTCGTTTTTAATTTTAAATAATAGGATTTGAATTAAAACAATGCGGGAGTAGCTCAGTTGGTAGAGCGTCAGCCTTCCAAGCTGAATGTCGCCGGTTCGAACCCGGTCTCCCGCTCTTAATTGGAAAACAGGAAATTAAATTTCTGTTTTCTTGATTTATTTTTCCGGTTTTGAGTAACAATTAAATATCCGTAAACCAGTGTTGGTTTATGGTTTTTCTTGTTGTAACCGGTGAACCTTGAAAGTGGAACTTTCGGCTTGCCGACGTAGCTCAGGGGTAGAGCGTTTCCTTGGTAAGGAAGAGGTCACGAGTTCAATTCTCGTCGTTGGCTCTAGATTGTATTAAATTGAACACTAATATATAACTAAGATTAAATAAGTATTAATTATGGCAAAGGAAACTTATGATCGTTCCAAACCGCACCTTAATATAGGTACAATTGGACACGTAGATCACGGAAAAACGACTTTAACAGCAGCGATTACTAAAGTAATGGCTGATGCTGGATATTCAGAAGCTAGTGCTTTTGATCAAATTGATAATGCTCCTGAAGAAAAAGAAAGAGGTATTACAATTAACTCTTCTCACGTAGAGTATCAAACTGCTAACCGTCACTACGCTCACGTTGACTGTCCTGGTCACGCCGATTATGTGAAGAACATGGTTACTGGTGCTGCTCAAATGGATGGTGCAATTCTTGTAGTTGCTGCAACCGATGGGCCTATGCCGCAAACTCGTGAGCACATCCTTCTTGGACGTCAGGTTGGTATTCCAAGAATCGTTGTATTCTTAAATAAAGTTGACCTTGTTGATGATGAGGAGCTTTTAGAGCTTGTTGAAATGGAAGTGAGAGATCTTCTTTCTTTCTACGAGTATGATGGTGATAATGGTCCTGTTATTTCTGGATCTGCACTTGGAGCTTTAGAAGGAGATGAGAAATGGTCTAAGACTGTTCTTGATCTAATGGAGGCTGTAGATGATTGGATTGAACTTCCTCAGCGTGATGTTGATAAGGATTTCTTAATGCCTATCGAAGATGTATTCTCTATTACTGGACGTGGTACTGTTGCAACTGGTCGTATTGAGACTGGTGTAGCTAACACTGGAGATCCTGTAGAGATCATCGGTATGGGGGCTGAAAAACTTACTTCTACTATTACTGGTGTTGAGATGTTCCGTAAGATCCTTGATAGAGGTGAAGCTGGAGATAACGTTGGTATCTTATTAAGAGGTATTGAAAAGTCTCAGATCTCTAGAGGTATGGTAATTACCAAGCCTGGATCTGTAACTCCTCACGCTAAGTTTAAAGCAGAGGTTTATATCCTTAAAAAAGAAGAAGGTGGGCGTCACACTCCATTCCACAACAACTACCGTCCTCAGTTCTACGTACGTACAACTGACGTAACCGGAACAATTAGTCTTCCTGATGGTGTTGAAATGGTAATGCCTGGTGATAACCTTACAATTACTGTTGAACTTATCCAGACAATTGCAATGAATGTTGGTCTACGTTTCGCTATCCGTGAAGGTGGTAGAACAGTAGGTGCTGGACAGGTTACTGAAATTTTAGACTAATTACAGTTTATATATAAAAAGGTTTCCCGCCAGGGCGGGAAACCTTCCTTTATATTATATTTACGGGTTTAGCTCAGTTGGTAGAGCACTGGTCTCCAAAACCAGGTGTCGGGAGTTCGAGCCTCTCAACCCGTGCAAATACCTTAAGAATCACATGGCAGGAATTAGCAATTATATATCAGAATCTTACAACGAGTTAACAAACCACGTTACCTGGACAAGCTGGCCCGAAGCACAAAGGCTAACCATATTGGTGGCGGTATTCTCTATAATTTTTTCTCTGGCTATCTGGGGAATTGATACCGTTTTCAGCTCGGCTATTGAGCAATATTTCGAATGGATTAAATCTTAAAAAATATTACAATGGCAGAGGGAAAGGAAAAAAAATGGTATGTAGTTCGTGCCGTTAGCGGTCAGGAAAATAAGGTTAAAGACTATATTGAGAAGGAAATTAACCATCTTGGGATGGAAGACTATCTAGATCAGGTTTTAGTTCCTACCGAGAAAGTAATTCAAATTAGAAATGGTAAGAAAGTAAATAAAGAGCGTGTTTATTTTCCTGGTTATGTAATGATTCAGGCTAGTCTTGATGGAGAGATGCCACACGTGATAAAAAATATTAACGGCGTTATTGGTTTTTTAGGGGAAACAAAAGGAGGAGATCCTGTTCCGCTTAGAAAATCTGAAGTGAACAGAATGCTTGGAAAAGTAGATGAGCTTTCAGTAAAAACCGATAATGTTGCGATACCTTTTACTATTGGGGAAACCATAAAAGTTATAGACGGTCCGTTTAACGGCTTTAATGGTACAGTAGAAAAGATTAATGAAGAAAAGCGTAAGCTTGAAGTAATGGTGAAAATCTTCGGAAGAAAAACACCGTTAGAATTAAGCTATATGCAAGTAGAAAAAGTATAAAGATTTAGTTACATATTTTTTGATGGTTTTTTAAAGCTTCCACTCTAATAAACTATCACCTTAAAAATTTAGAAAATGGCAAAAGAAGTAAGTAAAGTTGTAAAACTACAAGTTCGCGGAGGTGCTGCTAACCCATCACCACCAGTTGGACCTGCTTTAGGTGCTGCCGGGGTAAATATCATGGAATTCTGTAAGCAATTCAATGGTAGAACCCAGGATAAACAAGGTAAAGTATTGCCGGTTGCGATTACGGTTTATTCAGATAAGTCTTTTGACTTTGTGATTAAAACTCCTCCAGCTGCAGTACAATTGTTGGAAGCATCTAAGAACAAAAAAGGTTCAGGAGAACCAAACAGAAAGAAAATAGCAAGTGTTTCTTGGGATCAGGTTAGAACTATTGCAGAAGATAAGATGCAGGATTTAAATGCCTTCACCGTAGAATCTGCAATGAAAATGGTTGCTGGAACAGCTCGTTCAATGGGAATAACTGTAAAAGGTGATGCACCGTTTTAATCCAAAAAGAAATTAAAAATGGCAAAATTGACTAAAAAGCAAAAAGAAGCCCAATCTAAGATCGAGAGCAATAAGATGTACTCGGTTGCAGAAGCTTCTGCTTTAATTAAAGACGTTGCTAACGAAAACTTTGATGCATCTGTGGATTTAGCGGTTCGTTTGAACGTAGATCCAAGAAAAGCTAACCAAATGGTAAGAGGGGTTGTAACCCTTCCACACGGTACTGGTAAAGATGTAAAAGTACTTGCGTTAGTTACTCCAGATAAAGAAGAAGAGGCTAAAGAAGCCGGAGCTGATTATGTTGGTCTTGATGAATATCTTGACAAGATAAAAGGTGGATGGACAGATGTTGATGTAATTATCACGATGCCTAGTGTAATGGGTAAATTAGGACCTTTGGGACGAGTACTTGGGCCAAGAGGGCTTATGCCTAATCCAAAAACAGGAACAGTAACTATGGATGTTGCAAAAGCAGTATCTGATGTAAAAGCTGGTAAAATTGACTTTAAAGTTGATAAAACTGGTATTGTTCACGCTGGAATTGGAAAAGCATCATTTGACGCCGAAAAGCTTGCTGGAAACGCAAGAGAATTATTAACTACTTTAGTGAAGTTGAAACCTCAGGCAGCTAAGGGTGTGTATATTAAAAGTATTCACATGTCTTCTACAATGAGCCCGAGCGTTCAGGTTGATACTAAAAGGTTCACTGAGCAATAATAGTATAGATTATGACAAGAGAAGAAAAATCAATAGTAATTGAAGATTTAACTGCCCAGTTAACAGATAATTCTGTTGTTTATTTAGCAGATATATCTGGCCTTGATGCCGGAACAACTTCAAACTTACGTAGAGCTTGTTTTAAAGCTAACGTAAAGCTGGCTGTAGTTAAAAATACATTGCTTGCTAAAGCTATGGAAGCTTCAGATAAAGAATTTGGAGAACTTCCTTCAGTTTTAAAAGGCAATACATCCATAATGTTTTCTGAGGTTGGTAATGCACCAGCTAAAGTAATTAAAGAATTCAGAAAGAAAAACGAGAAGCCACTTCTTAAAGGTGCGTTTGTTGATGAAGGAATTTATGTAGGTGATGACTACCTTGATACCTTGGTTAACATCAAATCTAAAGAAGAAGTTATTGGGGATATCGTTGGATTGTTACAATCACCTGCTAAGAATGTTATTTCAGCACTTAAGTCTGGTGGTGGTAAATTATCTGGAATTCTTAAAACACTTTCTGAAAAGGAAGGATAACCTAGTACGCACTTTTTAACAAATATAAATTTAAAGAACTTTTTAAAAACGATAGAAAATGGCAGATTTAAAAGATTTCGCAGAACAATTAGTTAACCTAACCGTAAAAGAAGTAAACGAGTTAGCTGATATTTTAAAAGAAGAATACGGTATTGAACCTGCAGCTGCTGCAGTAGCTGTTGCTGGTGGCGGTGCTGCTGGTGGTGGTGAAGAAGCTGAAGAGCAAACAGAATTTGATGTAATTCTTAAAGCTCCAGGTGGATCTAAACTAGCGGTTGTTAAGCTTGTAAAAGAGCTTACCGGTCTTGGTCTTAAAGACGCTAAAGCATTAGTAGATGGCGCTCCAGCTCCAGTAAAAGAAGGAGTTGCTAAAGACGAAGCTGAAGCACTTAAATCACAGCTAGAAGAAGCAGGAGCCGAGGTTGAGCTTAAATAAGCTTGACGAAAGCAATATTATTTAGGTTTAGACCTCAGGATTCGCTCCTGAAGGTCTAAACCCTTTTGCGTATATAGAGGATAACCTATAGCGCGCCCGTTTTTTTATAAATTATAATCCGTCCATTGATGTTAGCAAAGCAAACTGAAAGAGTGAGTTTCTCTTCTGTAAAGAACAGACCTGATTACCCGGACTTCCTGGATATCCAGATCAAGTCTTTTCAGGACTTCTTTCAATTAGAAACCAAATCAGAAGAGCGGGGAAATGAAGGTCTCTATAATACCTTCCTGGAAAACTTCCCAATTACGGACACCCGTAATCAATTTGTACTAGAATTTTTAGATTATTTTGTGGACCCGCCAAGATATTCCATTCAGGAGTGTATAGAGCGTGGTCTAACGTATAGTGTGCCACTAAAGGCTAGATTAAAACTATACTGTACTGACCCTGAACACGAAGATTTTGAAACCATCGTACAGGACGTATATTTGGGGACTATTCCCTACATGACTCCCAGCGGTACTTTTTGTATCAATGGAGCAGAGCGTGTAGTAGTTTCTCAGCTTCACCGTTCTCCCGGAGTTTTCTTTGGACAATCATTCCACGCAAATGGAACAAAACTTTATTCTGCCCGTGTAATTCCTTTTAAAGGTTCATGGATAGAATTTGCTACCGATATTAACAGCGTAATGTATGCTTATATCGATAGAAAGAAAAAATTACCTGTTACTACACTTTTCCGTGCTATTGGTTTTGAGCGCGATAAAGATATTTTAGAGATTTTTGATCTTGCTGAAGAGGTTAAAGTTTCAAAAACAGGACTGAAAAAAGTATTAGGTCGTAAGCTAGCGGCCCGTGTATTGAATACCTGGTATGAAGATTTTGTTGATGAAGATACAGGAGAGGTAGTTTCAATAGAACGTAATGAGATCGTTTTAGATCGCGATACAGAACTTGAAAAAGAGCATATAGAAGAAATTCTTGAAACCGGAAGTAAAACTATTCTTCTTCATAAAGAGGATAACCAAACCGGTGATTATGCCATTATTCATAATACATTACAAAAAGACCCTACCAACTCTGAAAAAGAAGCGGTAGAACATATTTATCGTCAACTTCGTAATGCAGAACCGCCAGATGAGGAAACTGCACGTGGTATTATCGATAAATTATTCTTCTCAGATCAGCGTTACAGCCTTGGAGAAGTAGGTCGATATAGAATGAATAAAAAATTAGGTCTTGATGTGGCTATGGATAAGCAAGTGCTTACCAAAGAAGACATTATTACCATAATTAAATATTTAATCGAGCTTATTAATTCTAAAGCTGAGATTGATGATATAGACCACTTATCTAACCGTCGTGTTAGAACTGTAGGTGAGCAATTATCTCAACAGTTTGGAGTTGGTCTTGCTCGTATGGCAAGAACCATTCGTGAAAGAATGAACGTTCGTGACAACGAGGTATTTACCCCGATAGATTTGATTAACGCGAAGACACTTTCTTCTGTGATCAACTCTTTCTTTGGTACCAACCAGTTGTCTCAATTTATGGACCAAACTAACCCGCTTGCAGAAATCACGCATAAGCGTAGACTTTCAGCATTAGGGCCAGGTGGTTTGTCAAGAGAAAGAGCAGGGTTTGAGGTACGTGATGTTCACTATACTCACTACGGAAGACTTTGTCCTATTGAAACTCCTGAAGGTCCAAACATTGGACTTATTTCTTCACTTTCAGTTTATGCTAAAGTGAACGGAATGGGCTTCATTGAAACGCCATACCGTAAGGTTGAGAATGGAAAATTAAATCTTTCAGAAGAAGCTATTTATTTAAGTGCTGAAGAGGAAGAGGATAAGAAAATTGCTCAGGCTAACATTCCACTTACAGAAGATGGTACTATAGATTCAGATAGGGTAATTGCTCGAATGGAAGGTGACTTCCCGGTAGTAGACCCTAAAGAGATTCATTATACCGATGTTGCGCCAAACCAAATTTCATCTATTTCGGCTTCGTTAATTCCGTTCCTGGAACACGATGATGCGAACCGTGCGTTGATGGGATCTAACATGATGCGCCAGGCACTACCGTTGCTTCAGGCAGATTCTCCAATTGTGGGAACCGGTCTTGAGCGCCAGGTAGCTACAGATTCTCGAGTATTGATTAATGCTGAAGGAGAAGGAGAAGTAGAATATGTAGATGCCAGAAAGATCATCATTAAGTATGATAGAACTGAAGAAGATAGAATGGTAAGCTTTGATAGTGATTCAAAGAGCTATGATCTTATAAAATTCCGTAAAACTAACCAGGGTTCTTCTATTAACCTTAAGCCAATTGTTAGGGTTGGAGATAGAGTAACTAAAGGTCAGGTTTTATGTCAGGGTTACGCTACCGAAGCTGGGGAACTTGCACTAGGTAGAAATATGAAAGTTGCCTTTATGCCCTGGAAAGGTTACAACTTTGAGGATGCGATTGTAATCTCAGAAAAAGTGGTTAGAGAAGATATCTTTACTTCTATTCACGTAGATGAGTATTCTCTTGAAGTTCGTGATACTAAATTAGGTAACGAAGAATTAACTAATGATATTCCTAACGTTTCAGAAGAGGCTACTAAAGATCTTGATGAACACGGGATGATTAGAATTGGTGCAGAGGTTAAACCTGGAGATATTCTTATTGGTAAGATTACTCCAAAAGGAGAAAGTGACCCAACACCAGAAGAAAAATTACTTCGTGCTATCTTTGGAGATAAGGCCGGTGATGTTAAAGATGCATCGCTTAAAGCTTCTCCATCTTTAAATGGTGTGGTAATAGAGAAGAAACTCTTTGCTCGTGCCATTAAAGATAAGCGTAAAAGAGCTCAGGATAAGGAAGATGTTGCAGCGCTTGAGAAAAAGTACGATGCTAAATTCGCCAATTTAAAGGCTGAACTTGTAGATAAGTTATTCGCTATTATCGGCGGAAAAACTGCTCAGGGAGTTCAGAATGATCTTGGAGAAGAGGTAATGCCAAAAGGTAAGAAGTATACGTTGAAAATGCTTAACTCAGTAGACGATTATACTCACTTAACTCACGGTACCTGGACTACAGATGATCATTTGAATACTTTGGTAGCAGATCTTATCCACAACTATAAGATCAAGGAAAACGATCTTCAGGGTAACCTAAGAAGAGAGAAGTTTACAATCTCTGTGGGAGATGAGCTTCCTTCTGGTATCCTTAAACTTGCTAAGGTTTACATCGCTAAAAAGCGTAAACTAAAAGTAGGTGATAAAATGGCGGGACGTCACGGTAACAAAGGTATTGTTGCTAGAATAGTTCGCCAGGAAGATATGCCATTCCTTGATGATGGTACACCGGTTGATATCGTGTTGAACCCACTTGGGGTACCTTCACGTATGAACATTGGTCAGATCTACGAAACTGTACTTGGATGGGCAGGACAAAAGCTTGGAAAGAAATATGCAACTCCAATTTTTGATGGAGCTACCATAGATCAGATAAATGAGCTTACAGACGAAGCCGGAATTCCAAGATATGGACATACCTATCTTTACGATGGTGGAACAGGAGATCGTTTTGACCAACCTGCAACTGTAGGGGTAATCTATATGTTGAAACTAGGACATATGATTGAAGATAAGATGCACGCCAGATCTATTGGACCATACTCGCTTATTACACAGCAACCACTTGGTGGTAAAGCACAATTTGGTGGACAGCGTTTTGGTGAGATGGAGGTTTGGGCACTTGAAGCTTATGGAGCATCAAGCACCCTGCGTGAAATCTTAACAGTGAAGTCAGATGACGTGATAGGAAGGGCTAAAACTTACGAGTCTATCGTAAAAGGACAGCCTATGCCAGAACCCGGCCTGCCGGAATCTTTCAACGTACTTATGCACGAATTGAAAGGTCTTGGTTTGGATATTAAATTAGAAGAATAAAATACTGTTTTAAAGGGGCGTTTCGACGCCCCAAAAACAGATTTTTCACAATAATTATAGCAGCAGAGTTATTATGGCTAGAAATAATGATAAGAATACAGTAAAGAGATTTGATAAAATCTCTATCGGTTTGGCTTCCCCGGAATCTATCCTCGCAGAATCTCGTGGTGAAGTTCTAAAACCGGAAACTATCAATTATCGTACGCACAAACCCGAACGTGACGGTTTGTTTTGTGAGCGTATTTTTGGTCCTGTAAAGGATTACGAATGTGCCTGCGGTAAATATAAAAGAATACGTTACAAAGGAATTGTTTGTGACCGTTGTGGGGTAGAAGTAACCGAAAAACAAGTACGTAGAGACCGTGTTGGGCACATTAATTTGGTAGTTCCTGTAGCACATATATGGTATTTCCGTTCTTTACCTAATAAAATTGGATACTTGCTTGGTCTTCCATCTAAGAAATTAGATATGATCATTTACTATGAGCGTTACGTAGTAATTCAAGCTGGTATTGCTAAAAACGAAGAAGGTGAGCCATTAAAGAAAATGGATTTCCTTACTGAAGAAGAGTATCTAAACGTTTTAGATAGCCTTCCGCAGGAAAATATGTATTTAGAAGACAGCGACCCAAATAAGTTTATCGCTAAAATGGGAGCAGAATGTCTTATTGAAATACTAAGAAGAATAGATCTTAACGAACTTTCTTACGAGTTAAGACACAAGGCAAATAACGAGACTTCAAAACAACGTAAAACTGAAGCGCTTAAGCGTCTTCAGGTTGTAGAAGCTTTCCGTGATGCCAATAACAATCGCGAGAATCTCCCGGAATGGATGATTATGAAAGTGGTTCCTGTAATTCCACCAGAATTACGACCTCTTGTACCTCTTGATGGTGGACGTTTCGCGACTTCAGATTTAAATGATCTTTATAGAAGGGTGATTATTCGTAACAACCGTCTAAAAAGATTAATGGAGATCAAAGCTCCTGAAGTTATTTTACGTAACGAAAAACGTATGCTTCAGGAATCAGTAGATTCATTGTTTGACAACACAAGAAAATCTTCAGCGGTAAAAACAGACTCAAACCGTCCGTTAAAATCGCTTTCAGATTCTCTTAAAGGTAAGCAGGGACGTTTTCGTCAAAACTTACTTGGTAAACGTGTAGATTATTCAGCACGTTCGGTAATTGTGGTTGGACCTGAGTTGAAAATGCACGAATGTGGTCTTCCAAAAAATATGGCGGCTGAACTTTACAAGCCTTTTGTAATTAGAAAATTAATTGAAAGAGGAATTGTAAAAACAGTAAAATCTGCCAAGAAAATAATAGATAAGAAAGAGCCGGTAGTTTGGGATATCCTTGAGAACGTTCTTAAAGGACACCCTGTATTACTTAACCGTGCTCCTACGCTTCACCGTTTAGGTATCCAGGCATTCCAGCCAAAACTTATTGAAGGTAAAGCGATACAATTACACCCATTAGCCTGTACGGCATTCAACGCCGACTTTGATGGTGACCAGATGGCGGTTCACTTACCGCTAGGGCCAGAGGCTATTTTAGAAGCTCAGCTATTAATGTTGGCTTCTCATAATATCCTTAACCCTGCAAACGGTTCGCCAATTACAGTACCGTCTCAGGATATGATTCTTGGTCTTTATTATATGACCAAGTCTAGAAAATCTACAGACGAGGTTAAGGTTAAGGGAGAAGGACTTACTTTCTATTCTGATGAAGAAGTGGTGATCGCTTACAACCAGAAGAGAGTAGACCTTAACGCCGAAATCAAGATTCGCGCTAAAGATTTTAATGAAGTAGGTGAGTTAACTTACCAAATTATAGAAACTACGGTTGGTAGAGTATTGTTTAATCAAGCTGTACCAGAAAAAGTAGGTTATGTGAATACAGTATTAACCAAGAAAAACCTTAGGGATATTATTGGTGATGTATTGGCTAAAACCAGTGTACCTGAAACCGGAGAATTCCTTGATGCTATTAAGGAAATGGGTTATGGATACGCTTTCCGTGGAGGGCTTTCTTTCAGTTTAGGTGATATTATTATCCCTGAAGAGAAACAATCTATGATTGATGAGGCTAATGAGCAGGTTGAAGGCATTGTAGGAAACTATAATATGGGGCTTATTACTAACAACGAACGTTACAACCAGGTAATTGATATCTGGACCTCTACCAATGCCGGTCTAACCGAATTGGCTATGAAGCGTATTCGAGAAGATAAGCAAGGTTTCAACTCTGTGTTTATGATGCTTGACTCTGGTGCTCGTGGATCTAAAGAACAGATTCGTCAGTTAACCGGTATGCGTGGTCTTATGGCCAAGCCTAAGAAATCTAACTCTGGCGGAGGTGAAATTATTGAAAACCCAATTCTTTCTAACTTTAAAGAAGGTCTTTCAATTCTTGAATACTTTATCTCTACTCACGGTGCACGTAAAGGACTTGCCGATACCGCACTTAAAACTGCCGATGCTGGTTACTTAACCCGTAGATTGGTAGATGTTTCGCAAGATGTTATTGTAAATGAAGAAGACTGCGGAACGTTAAGAGGAGTAGAAGTTAGACCACTTAAAAAGAACGAAGAAATCGTAGAATCTCTTGGAGAGCGTATTTTAGGACGTATTTCTCTTCACGATGTTCTTAATCCTTCAAATAATGAACTTTTAGTAGCTTCAGGTGAAGAAATTACTTCAGAAATTGTAACAAAAATTGAAAACGCTCCAATTGAAAGCGTAGAAGTAAGATCTCCACTAACCTGTGAAGCTAAAAAAGGAATTTGTGTAAAATGTTACGGAAGAAACCTTTCTACCAATAAACTGGTACAAAGAGGGGAAGCTGTAGGTGTTGTTGCTGCGCAATCTATTGGAGAGCCTGGTACACAGTTAACACTACGTACGTTCCACGTGGGAGGTATTGCAGGTAACATTTCAGAAGATAATAAACTTGAGGCTAAATTTGACGGTATTGCCGAAATTGAAGACCTTAAAGTAGTAAAAGGAGAAGCTCCTGATGGTAGCCAGGCTGAAATTGTAATTTCACGAACTGCCGAGCTTAAAATAAAAGATAAGAAAACCGGAGTGGTATTGAGTAACAATAACATTCCTTACGGTTCTCAAATCTTTATCGATAACGGAACTGAAGTTTCCAAAGGTGACCTTGTTTGCCAATGGGATCCATATAACGGAGTAATTATTTCAGAATTTGCCGGTAAGATTAAATATGAAAACGTTGAGCAGGGTGTTACTTACCAGGTAGAGATAGATGAGCAAACAGGATTCCAGGAAAAAGTTATTTCTGAATCTCGTAACAAAAAGCTTATTCCAACCCTACATATTTTAGGTAAAAAAGACGAAGTAATTCGTTCCTATAACCTTCCGGTAGGAGCTCACCTTATGGTAGACAATGAAGAGAAAATTGGAGTTGGTAAGATTTTGGTTAAGATTCCTCGTAAATCATCTAAAGCAGGTGATATTACCGGTGGTCTTCCAAGGGTAACCGAGCTTTTCGAAGCACGTAACCCATCTAACCCAGCTGTTGTGAGTGAGATCGATGGTGTTGTTTCCTTCGGAAAAATTAAAAGAGGTAACCGCGAGATTATCGTTGAATCTAAATTAGGAGAGGTTAAGAAATACTTAGTGAAGTTATCTAACCAGATCCTTGTTCAGGAAAACGATTATGTTCGTGCAGGTATGCCACTTTCTGATGGTTCTGTAACTCCAGAAGATATTCTTAATATCAAAGGGCCAAACGCGGTACAACAATATCTTGTAAACGAAGTTCAGGAAGTTTACCGACTGCAGGGTGTGAAGATTAATGATAAGCATTTTGAGGTTGTAGTAAGACAAATGATGCGTAAGGTTAGAATTCAGGATCCGGGAGATACTATTTTCTTAGAAAACCAACTTGTTCATAAATCAGATTTCATTGAAGAGAACGATAAAGTCTTCGGAATGAAAGTGGTTGAAGACGCTGGAGATTCAGAGAATTTAAGACCAGGACAAATCGTTTCACCTAGAGAGCTTAGAGATGAGAACTCATTGTTGAGACGTGAAGATAAAAACCTTGCAACTGCAAGAGACGTAACTGCTGCAACCGCTACGCCGGTTCTTCAGGGTATTACTCGTGCATCGCTACAAACAAAATCGTTTATTTCTGCGGCTTCCTTCCAGGAAACTACCAAAGTATTGAACGAGGCTGCCGTAAGCGGTAAGATCGATAAGCTTGAAGGATTGAAAGAAAATGTAATTGTGGGACATAGAATTCCTGCAGGTACAGGTATGCGCAAGTACGATAGCATTATCGTTGGTTCTAAAGAAGAATTTGACGAAATGATGGAACACAAGCAAGAAGTTAATTATAACTAATGCCTATAAAAAGAGCCGTAAACGCGGCTCTTTTCTTTTTATAAAATGAGGAATCCCGACCTATAGTCGGGATTTTTTGTACTTTTATATTTCACCTTAAATAAAGGCATCGGGGCTTTCCGATACAAATTAGAAGTATTTAATAAAATTCGATATAATATTATGAGTGAAGAAAAGAAGAAACCTAAGAAAGGTCAAATAAATATAGAGCTGGATGAAGCAGTAGCAGAAGGAACTTATTCTAATTTAGCTATAATCAATCATTCGGTTTCAGAATTTGTGGTAGATTTTGTGAACATCATGCCTGGAAGGCCTAAAAGCAAGGTGAAATCGAGAATTATATTAACTCCGCAACACGCCAAAAGATTATTAAAAGCTTTAAACGACAATATTCAACGTTTTGAAAAAGCCCATGGCGAAATTAGAGATTACGAAAAGGCGCCAATGCCATTAAATTTTGGACCAACCGGCCAGGCTTAATTAGGCAAAAAATATACTTTAAAACCCCGCAGATATTTTAATCTGCGGGGTTTTTTATTGGTTTTTTCCTAAGAAAATAGATTTTATAAATATTGCCTAACTTAGAAGTATTGTAAATCATTTTTTTCTTCAGCTTAAACCTTCTGAATAATGACCGATAAGCAAAATAACTCTGAACCAACCAAAAGAATAGCGGCAATAGATCTTGGAACCAATTCCTTTCATGCCGTTTTGGTCGATATTTATCCTGATGGCAGTTTTCGAACAGTTAATAAACTGAAAGAAATGGTTAGCCTGGCGGAAAAAGGCCTGGAAGACAGATTGAGTCGCGAAGCTATGGACAGGGGATTAGAAGCGCTTAAACGCATTAAATTCTTGTGTGATAGCCATAACGTAGAGAATATTCTTGCTTTTGCTACCAGTGCTATTCGGGAAGCAGAAAATGGAGGTGATTTTATTAAAGAGGTTGGTGAAGATATTGGAATAAGAGTGCGCGCCATTTCAGGGAAAATGGAAGCCGAAATGATTGGCCTTGCTATAATGCACAGTATCGTTTTAAATGAAGAAATGGTGCTTATGGCAGATATTGGTGGAGGTAGTGTGGAATTTATTATTGGCAACGACAAGGAATTTATTTATTACAATAGCTTAAAATTGGGAGTTGCCAGGATGGCTGCCGCATTTGTAGAATCAGATCCTATTACAGAAAAGGATATTAAAAAGCTTCAAGATCACTTTAAAAAGGAACTTTCTGAAATAATCAAATTGGCTAAAAAGCATAAGGTAAGAACCATTATAGGTTCTTCGGGCACTATGGAAAATATTGGAGAAATGGTGGCCAGTAGAAAATCTTTAACTGCAGAGAGAAGCCTGAATGAACTGGAATTTTCTACGAACGATTTTAATGATTTGTATTCAGATTTTATAAAACTGGATCGCCAGCAACGAAAGAAGGAAAAAGATCTCGATGAAAAAAGAATAGATATTATTAACCCCGGGATGGTTTTAGTGAAATTGCTTATAGAGAAATTAGACCTTGAAAATATTAAAATTTCGGAAGGAGCACTTCGGGAGGGTATGATCCTTAATTATATCGAAAATAAGAAGGAGCAGCTTAACCTGGACCTTGTAGCTAATTTTAAAGATCCCCGAAGAAGAAGTATTTACGAATTATTACGTAAGACCAATTGGGCTGAGGCGCATTCCCGCCACGTTACTAATTTTTCGCTACAGTTTTTTGATGAATTTAAAGAAGAATTAAATTTAAAAGAGTCAGACAGGGAACTGTTGGAATATGCCAGTTTAATGCACGACATAGGTTATTATATTTCCTACCGAAAACACCATAAACACGCTTTATATCTTATTAAATATTCAGACCTACTCGGTTTTAAAGAAGATGAGATCAATATTATGGCTAATGTAAGTAGGTATCATAGAAAATCTAAACCGCGTAAGCGCCATAAACCGTACAAACAGTTGAATAAAAAGTTACGGAAAAGAGTGAAAAAGCTTTCGGCTATCTTAAGAGTTGCCGATGGTTTAGATCGCAGTCATTATCAAAACGTTCAAAAGCTGGAAATAAATAATAAAGAAGAAACTATAGAATTATTAATCAACACGCATAGTGATCCAGAACTAGAGATTTGGGGGACTCTGCGAAAAGGCGATCTGCTAGAAAAATTAACCGGTAAAAAACTAAAGGTTTATCAGGTTCTGGATAAGAAATAAAAACTATTCTTTAAGTTTTTTAAAATAAACTCTTGCAGCTTTCATAACCCTTGGAGCCAGAATCAGTGTCGAAATCATGGTGGGAATTGCCATTAGGGCGAAAAACCCATCAATAAGGTTAATCATCATACTCAAAGAAGTTGTGGCTCCTAAAAGAATACTTATAATGTAGAAATAATTATAATAGTGTTTGTTTTCTGCACCGGCCAAATAGGAGAGACATTTTGTTCCGTAGTAAGAAAAAGAAAATAAGGACGAAATACTAAAAGCGGAAATACAAAGTAATAAAAGATAATCTCCAACATAAGGAATGGAATCTTCAAAAGCAGCTGCAGTAAGGCTTACCCCATTCACATCTGTAGTTTGCCAAATTCCCGTCACTAAAATAGCAAGTGCGGTAAGAGTACAAACTATTAAAGTGTCTATCGCCGGCCCCAACATTGCTACAAGTCCTTCTCGAACCGGTTCAGAGGTTTTACTTGCTCCGTGAGCCATTGTCGCGGTTCCTATGCCGGCTTCATTAGAAAAAGCACCTCGTCTTACTCCTAAAATAATTAACCCACCCAGCACACCACCAAGCATTGGTTCACCTTTATAATTTTCTGCCGCAAAGGCATCGGTAAATATTGAGGAGAAATAATAGGGGACTACATCAAAATTCACAATTAAAATAATAATTACTGAAATAAAATAAAGCGCTACCATTGCCGGAACCAGTTTAGAAACGGTTTTGCTTATTCGTTGTAATCCACCAAGAATCACCACTGATGTAAGAATCACCAAAACGATACCGATAATAAGGTTGGTGCCAAAACCGGTAGGAATATCATTAGGTTCTAGAAGAATATAATTTATAGCCTGCGTAAGTTGGTTTACATTGAAAACGGGTAAAGCACCAATAAGTCCCGCAACACTGAAAAAAATGGCCATAAACTTCCATTTCTTCCCAAGGCCTTCTTCAATAAAATACATTACCCCGCCCTGAATATTTCCTTGTGTGTCCCTGCCCCTGTACATTACGGCCAGGGTATTGGTAAAGAACTTCGTGGCCATACCAACTACAGCGCTAACCCAAAGCCAGAAAATAGCTCCCGGACCACCCAAAGCTATAGCCACGGCTACGCCGGCAATATTTCCCATTCCTACAGTAGAGGAGAGGGCAGTAGAAAGTGATTGAAAATGATTGATTTCCCCGGGATCGTTGGGGTTATTATATTTTCCGCGCAGAAGATCTAATGAATGTCCCAGGTATCTAAACGGAAGGAAATTAGATAAAATAAGCAGGTAAAACCCGCCGCCAATTAATAAAATTACCAGGGGAAGTCCCCAAACCGCCGAAGCGAATTGGGAAACGAGTTCATCTATTGCATTCATAAAACCTCAATTACGCTGAAAATATATGAAATTAACTCCTATTTAATACAGCGTGTTAGTAGGTTTC
>VMHT01123101.1_pt1 | contig 18806 bp, 24 predicted proteins | sample 4693611 | NCBI WGS metagenome assembly VMHT01 (sample SAMN12280063, study PRJNA550983) | marine metagenome | isolation source: seawater sampled from same location over 5 years 0.02-0.2 micron viral filtrate | place: USA: collected off the coast of southern California halfway between the port... ...
CTAAGTCGCGTTCCGCATCTGCTAATTCAGTTTCGGCCTCAAAGAGCGCTTCCACTCCCTTGCGGGTCATCGCTGTTAGCTCCTGCAAGCCCTTCACTATCTCTGAGGGCAACATTGATAGCCTCCATTCGCTCTAACAAATTTGCTCGCCAGAACTCGACATTGCAATCATTTCTTCTGACTGCCTCCAGGTACGCCTGTAGAAGCTCCTGAGCGCTTGCCTTCATTACCTGAAAGTCGTTCTGCACGATTCTTCACCTGCTCTAATGTTTTACTGTCCGCGCCAGCGGCTTGGGCTTCTGCCCATAACAAACGTAGCGCACTTACGTCTGATAAGCCGTCTGCCTCTTCAATAAAGTTACGATTAGATACAGGAACTTTTCTCATCTCTTCGCGAGAACTACGTTTATTACCGTGCATCGCCATATTGCTCAAGCCACGCCCGATTGATGACGTTTCTGTCAATTCGGCTGCAAACTGAGATGCACCTTTTTTTTCTGTGGCATAGCCAACCGCTTTGGGCAGTCCTGCGGCTTGGTCTCCGATGTTCAAGTAAATGTACGTTTTGAAAATCCATTCATCATCGTCCGGTACAAGTTCCGTAATAATACGCCCATCTGGGTTATTTTCCAGAAAACGGGCTAAACGGCTTTCGACCATTTCATAATCGTTTGGGTTCCATCTCATTGTCTTTCCCCTTTCACTACCAACCAAGGTTTACTTTTACCCCGCGCTTGTCGTTGCGCGATAGTTACTTTTTCACCATCACGCAAGACAAAACCATATTTTGCCGTCCCCATAGCGTCAAGAATCATTGACTTGGCTTCAAAAAGCATCATGTCTGATTCTACAAAGTTGTTATGTGCCTTTATGAGCACCTCGCCCAGCTCGCCAAGATTTACCTCTGCGCTACCGTCAATGTCGGGATTCATGTACCGGACAGCCTCATAAGTGGTCTTAGCCCCGTCCCACTCAGGGCGCGACACATTTTGTAGATGATCCCAGAACCGAATTGCAGACTCTATCTGGGCATCTATCTGAAAATCGTCGCGATCAACCCATCGTTCTTCATAGTTCCACCCTGCTACTGCGACTATTACCGAACGATTCAAACCGAATACCGACATATAGTGCTGCACCTGTGCAACATAAGCTGGGGGAGTTTCGCCCCAAGTGCCCCGCGATGTTTTGACTTCTACAACAATCCATTCGTCCTTTTCGCTGTCATAAGCAAGCGCGTCAGGATTTGCGTGCAAAAACTCATAATCAGGATGTTGGTAAGTACCCACTTCAAATACTTCATACTCGGGGTGCTCTTCAGCCCACAAACGCAACACAGGCTTTTCAAAAGCTCTGCCGAACCGAATCGACCACGATGACAAAGGTGGGTCAGGTATTTGTCCAGTTCTTTTCGCCCATAAAGCAAAAGCTGACTCCCACGGGTTCAATCCCATGATTGTTCCTATTTCGGAGCCACCGATACCTTGTCCCCTCATGTCGTGCCATTCTTGTGATCCTGCCTCTGCGAAGCCGAGCTTCAAGGCCCGAGTAAACGTGTCGTCCTCAAGTGTTTTGAAAATGTCGTTTTTGTCCATAGGATTACCTTATGACCAACGGCAGACATATCAAAACTCTTTACTTCCAGTTGCAAGAATCAATGAAAGAATTTGACGGAGAGCTTGGCTGCCATCAAGTCCCAGATGTTTTTTTCCCAGAAGACTATAAATCTACTCATATGAGGACAGAAGCCACAAAAATGGCAGTCAAGTTGTGTAAGGAATGTCCGATACAGCTTGAGTGTCTTGCTTACGCGAAAGAAGCAAAAGAAGAGTGGGGCGTTTGGGGTGGCACAACGCCACGTCAGCGTTAGCCGTCTTCTTCTTCCAAGTCCAAAGCAACAATCATAGTGGCGTCTAAAAGTGCCTCAGAGAGCTTCCTAGCCTCTGTCAGGGTCAAAACTAGCTGACCTCCTGAGATTGTGAACGGATTGACAGGTTTTACTACCACTTCGTCTCTATTTCTTTCCGTCTGAAACATTTGTGCCCTCCAATATCCAACCGAAATGTCTACTTGCAGTAAATCACAAACACAAAACAATATCTAGTGTGTCGAGAAACACAAAACCCCTCCTGGCGACGGATACACAGAAGGGGTTTTGTTTAGGAAGGAAATGTCACACAACTACTGACACGATTCGCACTCTACCAGAGATTGCGGATCAACACTACACACAACACCATTTACAACTTCGTCCATCTTTATTCCTTCGCTTTTTTGTCGTACTGTAAAACAGATGTCAAAAGAGACATGACACCCGCCAGAGCTGAAACACTCAAGAGATTTATTATATCTATCTCCAGCACTCCCACAACCCCTGCCGCCGTCAAAGTTGCGATTGCCGTCTGACTTGTAGTTTTTATTGCGCGTTCTCCGGCATACGACCAAAACTTATTCCACTTATCCATCACTGTTTTCCTCCTTATAGGCACGATCTTCCCAGACCGAACCCAGTACATATGTTGATAGAACTAAAGTTACTAATGCTGCGCCAGCGGTGACAAGATCGCTAACGTCAACCCCTGTGCCCATCAAAGTTGCAATGGTGCTCCCAATGAGCATGAATCCGCCAATGCTAAATCCAGCGAATATGTAACGACGACGTATTTTCCAAGAAGGTTTTTTCATGGCATCAAACGTACCAGAAACGGCGCGGCGGCAACTATCAAACCCATTCCGCCAACGACTTGCCATATCCTGCGCTCCAAAGCTCTAATTCTTTTTTCATGGTCGTCAATCTTTTCTTCCGAATCCGGCAACTGTGCCGAAAGCTTTTCCAACATTGACTGGATCTTTTGCACTTGAAAATAAATATCTTTCATACTCACCCTGACAGCGCCGGTGTCCTGATTCTCGGTTGTCACCATTGACCCTCATTCAAGAAAACTTGCAAAGCTCGAACGGTTGTTCTATCAGCTCTGCCGGTGATCCGACCTTTGTAGTATTTTTTCGATTCCAACATTCTTTGAACTGCACGCCAAGTGTTACGACCAATCCTGCCGTCCTCGACAAGTTTCGGATATGTCCTTACAGCTTCTACAGTCGGTTGATCGACATTTTTGATATTAGCGTGTTTGTTGCTAAGTATTTTCTCTGGGTCATAGTCCGTGCCATACCTTTTACTGCGACGTGTTTCGAAGTGAAGGTGAACGCCTGTACTAGCGCCAGTTGTACCCGTGTGAGCGATCATGTCACCTCTATGAACCCAAGCCCCTATGTTCAAGGGCGACGGCTCCCGCAAATGATAGTAAACAGTCCAAACTTTTGGTTCCTTGTGTTGCAGAATCAAGGTGTAACCACCGCCAGTTCGCTTGTTCAGACTGACTCCTTTGTGAACCACCTTGCCATTTGCAGGAGCGAATATTGGCCCATTGTAGCCAACGTCAACCCCGCGATGTTTTTTTCTACGTCCTGTAATCGGGTGACGCCTATACCCATATGGACTTCTAACTTTTTCTCCAAGAGGCCACGGTCTGTCAATTTTCATTTTCTAGGTTCCGCTCCACAAAAACCAGTGCATTTTGACCTGTCCCCGCAAAAGGGGCAACCGATAATCATTACGCCGGATACCTAATAATGCAAATACCCGAGCCACCCGCTCCCGCAACTCCACCGCTACGGTTTCCACCACCACCACCACCCGTGTTAGCTGTGCCCGAAGCGCCTACCACGCCAGAGGTGTCAGCTCCCTGTCCACCACCGCCAGGCGAAGCGGTAATGGTTGTCGAGTTTTGATTGTTTCCACCACCGCCTCCAGCCGCGAAATAATAAGCCGTTGCGCTTCCAATCGTCCGAGCATCCCCAATCGTGGAACCTGCCACAGCAGTAGCGCCTGCGCCTATCGAATCAAGCCGCATACCGATACCGCCGCTACAAGCTCGACCAAAGTAATCACCCGTACTCTGAGAATCCCAATCCCCATTGGCACTTTTCGAGAAGTGACCTGGCGAGCCAGCTCCACCACCACCACCGCCTCTGGTGTTTCCTGAAGTATCCGCGCCTCCGCCATCATGGCCCTGTGCGCCAAGACCATCGTACAAGCCGAGTGCTGAAGTGTCTGTCGCAAGACCCCCGTTACCGCCCGATGAACCACCTGACGCCCCGCCCCCACCTGAGCCTCCGGCTCCACCTTGGTCATTATTCTTCGCACCAGCGCCGCCGCCCTTAGCCGTCAACCCTGCAAACGTAGAATCTGCCCCTGTCGTGCCAGTAGTTCCCGATGACCCTGGTGCAGCACCACCATCGCCAATCACCACTGCGTTTGCTCCAGCAGAAACAGCCACAGTCGTCAGAATCAATCCACCAGCTCCGCCGCCGCCGCCTGAGCTTGCCCCACGTCCACCCGAGCCACCGCCAGCAATCAGCAAACATTCAACACGCCCAGCGGTTTGTGCGTTGAAAGTGCCGTCAGCAGTAAAAATGTGATACTTGTAACCGTCAGACTCGCCCTCATGGTTGCCCCCACTACCGGAGAACCCAGATATGCCAGACACAAGATTAGAGCGACTGAAACCGCCTATCTGGGAGTTACTTAGCCTTGTTACAGACATAAAAGCTCCCCCTAGGAAATCTCAGTACCGAAAACGCTTATGGTCATGTCACCGCTTGAAGCGTATGCGGTTACGACATCGGCAGCATTTAGAGTGATACCTAACGTCAAAGTAGTGCTATCGCTCGCTGGGATAGCCACATCATAAGCAATGTAATGAGTATTAGCGATACCAGCACCATCGGGCCGAAAAGCTAACCGAAAAGAACCAGCCGAAGTAGCTCGGTTAGCGACAATGATCGTACTAATCACAGTCTCAGTCGAAGCAGGAACCGTGTAAACGTCAGTGTTAGTTGTTGCACTCGGCGTTGACTGACCGAGAATCTTGTAAGCGTTAGCCATTTCTTTATGCTCCCATCAGCATGAATGTTTGTTCAAAGCCGCTACTGCCGCCGCCCGAAAAAGTTTCCCAAGCACTCCCATTATAGTAGGTCAATATGTTGCCTGAAGTAAGGTGCGCGTATTGACCGGCAGTCGGCGAAGAGATTGCAGCATCGCGAGCGGTTGCATCTGTAAACGTGGCAATCGCCTGGTCCATTAGATTTGTTTGTACGTTTGCCGCTGTAAGTATTTCATTGACAGCGAAAGTTCTATAGGGCATTATTTTTCCTTTACCAGCTAAGTGTGCCTACATCTAGTTTACCGAACACACTGTCATCCAGCACTATCGGTGAGTACCGTGTTTCTTGGAAACCAAGGTCAACAATGTTTTGTTCAGTGTCTACCGTGCGACCAATCCGGATGACCTCGACATATTTGTCAATCGCATCGCCAACACCATTGGGCGTGAAAGTGACTTCACAAATGTCGCCTATTTCCAAACCGAATATCGCATTTTGTTGCACAGTTGACAACTTTTCTAGCGATAACTGTATGCCTTCAAAACGATACTCCGGCTCAGAATACAAAGAAGCGAGCCCGACGGCAATGTTTACCAAATCAGTGTCATTCGCTAAGTGCATATTATCTATTTTCAAATCCCGTTTGCCATAGGCGTCTACCGAAGCATTATCTACTGCAAGCGCCGCACCACCATCTTTACGAGTCAAATGTATTGAATTGAAAAGCAACTCCGAACCGAAAACCACTTGTATGCTTTCAAAGGGTATCCCGCCTGTCCCGAACGAAACCAAGCCAGAAGATGTCGGAGCTTTCAACCGATCACGAAAGCCTAACTTTCCGTCTTTCGTAATAAACACATAACCTGGGTCAGACTGTGCGACATTTTGAATGTAAGAATAAACATTAGTGTCTGCGGCTACGGCTTGAGTCCCCATATCTACAGCGCCCGTGTCAATATCGCGCAAAGTAGAAGGCCAACTTATCTCAGTTCTATCTAATACAGCATTGATTCTTGCGCCCGCAAGTTGTTGGGTCGGTGTGAAAGCATCCAAGACTTGCGTACTCAAAATGTAAGAAGCATCAAACGCTTTCGCAGAAGCAAGAGAGTCCCCGTCGGGTGTGTAACCCAAGTCCCAGTCTTCAATGAAGCCAGTGAACACAATTAGGTCATTGAAAAAGATTCTTATTTCTCTGCGCGGTGCAATCGCGGTGAAAAATTGCGACGGTGTGTATAGGGGGTCAAAAGTCCTATCGTGGTTATTGAAATCTACTTCGGCGGAGGCCACCGGGAATGTGGCAAAAGCTTGTGTCCTACCACGATTGATTCTGACGTTGCGAACAAAGCTTGTTACATCATAAAAAATAGTTCCGCCCAAACGAAACTCTGTGTTGTCCAACCTCCCTTGAACCGAATCATCAAGCTTGAAAAAAGGCGCAATCGGATTGCTAGATAAGTCAAATCCTATTTCTACCTTCGGCGTAGGGGCGCTCACCCTAAGTCCTTTCGACTTGATCCACCCGGATTATACGTCTGATTTCTGTTTTGGTATCTTTGCAGGGCGGTGGTTACAGCGTCAGGGGTTGAAGAAGTAAACACTCTAATGTTCTGTACCGGCCCTCCAAACGCACCGTTTCCAGCGCTTATAGCAAACGAATTCGGTGCTTGTGCTTCAGGCTGACCAATCCCGCCAGTCAGGGCGAGACCACCCATAGATCGCGCTATGGCTTCAGAGCGTCGTATAGAATCCCTGCGCCTTTGTTGTTGCCTAAGTGCCTGAGCTAAATGCGCTGGTGAATTAGCGCCGAGAGGTCGCCTATCAACAGCGCCGCCGGACCCATCAGTGTCTCCTCCACCAGAGCCTCCACCCGAACCACCGGGGCCAAAGCTCACATTACCGCCAGGAAGTTGTGGCATACGCGACAACGCGGCCTCTGCCGCTGCAATAGCGCGTTCAATACCCGCAACCAGTACTTCCTCAAAAGTGGTAGTGAACGATTCAGCCAGACTATCTGCCATGTTCTCCAGCTCTTCAAGCTGCGAATCCAAACCGTCTACGATGCCATTGACAAAGTTCTCACCCTGTCCAAACATGACCTGAGCTGTGTTCTCTCCAAGCTCAGCGCCGAGAGCATCCAACTCTCCAAACAAAGAGTTCAATTCGTTTATCGTCTCTGACCCGCCTTCGACAAGCGCCTTAGCTGTTTCCCCACCAGCTTCAACACCAGCCTCTACGAGTTGGTTGAACAACTGCGGATCAAGCCCCAAAGCCTTCAAAGCTTTTATGTTCTCTACAAACTCTCTAGTTCGTTCTACAACACTGCGGTAGCCGTCCACTAGCAAGTCAGCTTTACTACGGGCAGTTTCGATAGGCTCCGCAAAGTCACTGATTAGAGCCGTAGAGAACTCTTTCAAGCTCCTACCAGAGTGAACCACCTCAGTAGCAAACTGTACAGCGTTCATGCCCTCTGCCGCGTCCTGTGCATTATCAAGAATTTTGACAATATCGGCAGATTGTCGAACCGAATCTTGAACCGAATTTATTAGTGCGGCGGCAGCATCTCGGCGAGCCAAAAGTTCATCCCGCTGACGCTCAATACCTTGCAAGACACCCAATTCAGTACGAGAGTATTCAAGAAGGTTTTGATACGACTCATCAAGTAACTGTCCGTTGTCAAAAGCGTCTTTGAGTTTTTCTTCGATAGATTCCAAATGCTCCACCGCAGATTGCTCAAAACGACCAAGGTCTCTAGATATAGAGGGCAATATTTCAAACTCTTGAGTAAACTCTTGAAATGAAGCAAGTGCTTCTTCTGCACTCTCTTTGAAGTCGGTGAAAGCGTCGAACTCCGCTTCATAAGCGTCAAGAGATTCTTGAAAACCCTCTCCTGTTTGCAAGAACATTGCCTGTACTTCTTGAACCGAACGCATACCGTCCCGAGTGACTTCTTTGAAAACTTGGAACCATTGATCGCCCGAGCCAAGAATTTTGTTTATCAGACTTTCAGAAGCCCCAAGTGTCTCTAATTCCAATTTCGCCGACAGTTTTGCGGCGTCATCACCCAAGGAACGGAAGAAATCGCCCACGGCGTCAGTTGCTTTAGCCGCAGACCCTCCAACTTCCTGTAGGTTTTCATTCATGTCGGCTATGGTTGCAGTAGCGCCCAAAGAGTCTTCTTCAAGATTTTCTAGGCTTGCCGTGGCTTCATCAATGTATTTTTTGATGTCGTCAGCGCCGTTTTCAGCCGCGTCGCCAGTTGTCATAAACATGGTGGCGATAGCCCCTATACCGACAGCAATCAACCCAAACCCTGTGGCTGCAATCCGAATTCTCGTTATCAACAACTCCGCATTTAGAGCCTTGGTAGCGCCGAACAAAGCACCAATAGCGCCTAACGCCAAATTTGCGCCAACCTTTAGCGCATTGAACACGGCAATGCCAACCGAAAGCCCCACAAAACCTATAGCCAAATTTTTGACAAAAACAATGTTCTCTATCAATAACTTGGCAAAAGAAGCTATCGCCTTGACAATGCCAAATATAATTTGTGTTGCCCCGATGACGACGTTTACAAACTCTTCTTTATTGTCAGTAGCAGCTTTGATCGCCGGTATGAGAGATTTGAATATGCCAAGCAAAACCGGAGCAAGCTCCACAACCAAGGGTCTCAAAGCTAGGGCAAGCTCGGCGAACACGGGAGTAAGCGCAAAACCGACAACCGCTTGCAGATTTTCGAACTCAGCGCGTAAAGTTTGTTGGGCGGCAAACAAAGTCCCAGCTTGTTTTGAATACTGGCCCAGGGCGTCAGAGGCGCGATCAAATAAGAACTCTACACGGATTTGTTGTTCTGCCAAACGCCTAGAAGCACCAGTAAGATTACCCATACCTCTCTCTGTCAGCGCAATGTTGATTTCATTCTGTTTCATGGCGACACCGAACTTCTCTATCGGGTCATACTCACCACGGAACAAAGCCGTCATACCAAGCAAAGCCTCTTGCACGTCGTAACCATAGGTAATGGCCAAGTCCGTTCCCAAACCGACTAAGCGCTCTGTCAAATCAGCGGTCTCTGAAATCGAGAAACCAGACTGTTTCAAAACCGAACCAATAAAGGTAGAAGCTTTCGCCGCTTGATTCATGGACAATCCCATGTCTGAAGCGTTCTTCGCAAACTCCACCATTTGCGGGGTTGTGCCTTGGAAAACCGTTTGCAAACCGTTTAGGTTTCGTGTCAAATCGCGGGCTTGATTTACCGAGTCGCCAATAAACCGCATCCCTAGTTGACCGACTTTCATTGCCGCAAAAGAAGCTCCAAGCTTCAAAGCGTTTCGATTTAGCTTTTCAAACTGCCCGCCAAGTTTCTTGAAGTCTTTAGTAGCGTCGTCAACCCCCTTACCGCTGAAAGTCGAAAGAACTTTGAAAATAATACTTTTATTTGCCATTTACTTCCCGTTCAATCTCGTCAAGTGCTGCGCCTGTAACATCTAAAAACTTTTGTAATGCTTCGTCGCCTTTTTTTTCGGCTCCAGGGTAGACATAACGCGACGGTTTACTTCCAAGTTCCCTAATCAAAGCCTTACCTTGACCATTGATTCTGTGCCTTCGCGTTGTCTGTACGCCCCGAATATGGTACTCGTACGGATCGGTCATTGTGCCATCCATGCTGGCGCTACCACGACCCGCCATATCTGCAATAATCGTTGCCGGAGAAACGACCCATAGCGTTAGAACCCCAAGTTGCTTCACAGCGGTCTTTTTAGGAGAACGAAACTTTACGAGAACCGTTTTTGCGTTACGTCCGGTATTCCATGTCTTCCCAGAATTTGACCTGACTCTTCTCAGACCCCTCAGAGGGGGTTGGTCGGGGATTGCGTCTCTAATACCCTGACGAAAAGGTTGTGCAACGCTTTTGAAATCTTTTTTGAAACTTTTTACCAGGGCGGGTTCAATTTTATTCAATTCACGAATGATCATTCTGTAATCGGTTACAGCTATCTTAGACTCGTACTTGTTTGCCATCTCACACCGCCAATCTATTTATATTCTACCGGAATAAGAAAACCGCCCCACAGTGGGGGCGGTCTCCTATCTTGGCAGATTCTTTGCTACTAACCACCTGTGCATAGTCCATAGCATCCTTGGATCAAGTTCCAATAACTCTCTCGGACTTATACCTGACTCTACGGCTAGACCCGCTACAAACCAATGGGCTGAGCTATCGCCTAGCCCTTGGATTTTGGGTCTTCGTCTGATTCACCTACCGTTTCAACCTTTTCTAGCCACTTCTCGTAGCCATCTTTAGTTGAACCAGTGCGCTTTTCAGAGTGCCAAGCCAGATACAACAACCATCCAACTCGGGGGTCTTCCCCGATTTTGCCAACCGAAACATCGTACTCTCTCTCGAAAGCAACCAAATCGGCAGCGTTGCATTGTATGTTTTTAGTCGTACCGTCCTCGAACTGAATTTGTAGGTTGATTTTCATTTGTAGTTCTCCTTATTAGGATGTTGCCTTAGAAATTGTGCCCGAAGTTGGGAATGAGCAACTAAAGGTAGCTAAGTCGCCCACTGCGCCCGCAACTGGGGTAAAGCTGGTGATCAAGACGTTACCACTCCAGGCAGGTGTCTCCACTCCAACACTGGTTCCGCCAGCGATAATTGTAAATGGTACTACGAATCCAACTAAGGCTTCCAACGTTGCAGAAGCGCCGCCAGATGCGTAGTCAGCGTGGAAGTCAATGTTCAAAGTTCCACTCTTGAGTCCTCCAATAACCTCTGTGAAGCCTGCGCTTGAAAAGTCAGTTGTCTCTACCTCGGCAGAATTGATAACGAGTTCAACCCTTGCGGTGTCGGCGGACAAGTCAACAGAGTTTAGTGTCAAAGACTGTGATGTCACGACATATTTTGCCAATTTATTTCTCCTTATACATATACCACTACAGAAAACTCTATAGCGGCGTATTCCGTGTTATTCAGTTCCAGAGAGCCGACGCTGGTTAGGCTTTGAACTCTACAGTCCATTGCGTTGCCATTTAGACTCCTATCTGATTCTACCGCAATCTTGATACTACGAGACCCATTCTGCGACGCATAATCGTTCAACAACCTCTGCGAAACTCTATCTGACTGTCGAGAAACGATAACAATGATCTTGAACTCCAGGGTGGTAAGCCCTTGTTGCAGAGCGCCGTCATAATCAACTCGTTCCAATTCGACGATTGCCACTGGGGGGTTTGGGCTATCTGGCACTTCCGAATCAGTGCGAAGGCCCGAGATTGTTGCCAAGTTTGTAGCAAGCGCTTGCCGGAGAGCTGTAATATCAGTCATTACGCCATCCGTATTTTACAGAACGGCTCAATCAACGTAGCAATGTCGGGGTCAATCCTTGACAACCGCACCACTCCCATGGCGTCAAATCCCGCGACCCCCATCGGGGAGTCGGCCCTTTTATAGTACCTCGATGCCTGCAAAATACAGGCTTGAGTGATAGCCGTTGGGATTGCGGGCCAACCGAATGTTCCAACAATTTGCACCGTGGCCTCCCCTCCAGAGATCGGAAAGAGATAATCGCCCACAGCCCTAATGCTGGTAATCGGTGATGTGATACCGCCAGAGATACCATTCAAAGGTTCTGTTTGTATATCTGAAGTAGACCAAGTTTGATCAAAAACGCCATCGGCGCTTGTTGAAGTCTTGAGCGTTGTGATTGAATTTAGGTCGTCAGTCTCCACAATGTAAGAATCTCTAGGTGTGTAAACACGGGTTGCGCTCACTTGGGTAAAGATGCGTTCTGTAAATTGTTCTATTTGACGTGAAGCAGATTCAATGCAAAGTTCCAGCATTGTGTCGTCAACTGAATCGGTCAAATCCAGGTTAGTTTTTACTTCGTTTAGGCTTGCCAAGCCATCTGTAATTGCCATCTAATAAACCTCCACATCTAGTCTATCGCGTACAAGACAAAAAAGAAGAAGGGCCGGAGCAACCTACAACTCCAGCCCTCCTATCTTTTACGTCGGTATTAGCTTGCGCCTCCGACGAAGTGGCGAACGTGACCGCTGTGGGTCAGGTCTCCGTCAGCACGCATCGTTACACGGTATGTAACGGTGTCAGTGTTGAAGGCGTAGTCCGCAGAGGACGCAACCTGCAAGCCACCAGCCATGCGTACTTTGTACGATTTGAAATAACCGAATAATACCGATTTTGCCGAAACGGCAGGAACCGAGATGTCCGGGTTTTCGATGACGGGGAAACCAGCGAAAGAATCTGGCTGTCCGATTCCCACGTTGTAGAGGTAGTTTCCTGCTGTGTCCTTGAGCTTCCGCATTGCGCCGATAGCCGTACCGGAAGCCATGTAGCCAGTTCCAGGTAGACGACGAACGAGCCCGTCAACGCCGGTGTAAGCCAGGTCAATCAGGTTGTCGGCAGTGAAAGCACCAGTTACGCCAGTTGCACCAGTGACACCAGCCGAGGAAGCGGTTACGATGCCGTTTGGCTTCGATGATCCGTTGTCGGTGCTCAGTGCAGCGTTGACTACAGTACCAAGTGCGTTACCGGCCTGCTGTGCAATGTGGGTCTCAATGTTGAAGCCCGCATCCGTAATCAGCTCGGCTGCCACTGGGATCAGGACGCCATACTTGAAGGCTCCAAGCGTAATGCTGGAGTAAGTTGGCTCTGACTCGTCAAGCGCAGCGCCAGCGCCCTTGAGGCTTGCAGTGCTGTATGCGGTGAGAGTCGGGATGGTCAAGTCTTCACCAGTGGTCGTGTTGATTACGTCCGAGACCTCAAGCATTGGGCCTACGAGACGGGCAACATCCATGACCTCTGCGAAGAAGGACTTGGGTACAGTGTTAGTTGAAGGAACCAGAGTTGCACGAGACTCAAACTCATGTCCGCGAATCTCTCCCTTAGCAATGTCGCGCAAAATGTCTCCAGCGGAGCGCTCTTCACGAGCCTCTACAGGAACAAAACCGCGAGCAGCTTCATTAGCTTCATTCTTACGCTCTTCTTGACGCTGTGCTACAGCGATAGCGTCATCCGCAGAACGGATTTCAGCCTCAATAGCGTTTACCTTGTTTAGTGCCTCTTGATCAAGTCCACAGCGCTCCTCAGCAGAATCCAGGGTCTCCTGAATCTGAGCCGTGAGGTTCGCACGGAGTTCCTGCTGAGACTTTACAAACTCAGACAATTTTTCTCCTTGTTATGGGTTATATTTACCAGTCGCGCTAACGCAGACTCAATTTGAGGCGTGCTGACACTGCCCACACCTCTATTCTACCTAATACTTGATAAGAAAGAAGAAAAGACCCCCCAGGGAAGGGGGGTGCTGGGGGGGAAACCCTTTCAGCGCGTCTCTTCGGCTGACAGAACTCGGGTTTCTTTGACCGGAGCCATGTCTTCTCTTTGTGTTTTAGGAACCCCACTTGGGTTATCTAACTTCAAGATGTCATCTACTAACTCAGGCATGGCACGCCCAACTCTCTTGTAGATCAAGAGATTCAGTTCTTTCCTAGTCAACATGATTAGATGCGCTTCAGTAGTTGCTCTAGTTTTTTCTTCTTCAAAGCCAACATTTCAGGGCTGACCGAATCATTCACTGCCTCATCATTTGTGTCTTGTTCAGTTTCTTCAGATTGTGGCGAAAGCTCATCTACGACTTTGTTGATAATGACAACCTCATCATCGGTCAAATCTGCGCCAGATTCAATCTTCAGCATTGCATCCGCAAGCGCATCACTGTCAACCAAAGCTCTTTCCGCAATCTTGTCAAGACCGCGAACCATTGTCGTGCCAGTGGTTGCTTCATAAGCCGGAGCGCCAACGATTGAGACCTCGAAGAGTCTTACCGACTTCAACAAACGCTCATCGGCAGCAACCCATTCGTCTCCACCCTTGGGGACAGAAAATCCGAAGCTCATTGCCTGTACGTCTGATCTTTTCAGAAGGTACGCCGTGTCTCTCCCGAGTTGCGTATCGGGCAAATCGGCAGTCACACGAAGCCCATAAGAATCTTCCTCCAACCGAAGAGTCCCAGCGCGAGTTGAACCGAGTATTGACCCGCTTTCGTGGTTCCAAAGCATCTTGATGTCATTGCGAGCCGCCAGTGATCGTCTGAAAGCGCCTCGCTGAATACGCTCGGTAAAAGGTAACGGTTGGCTTGGGGAATCAAACACCGCGGCGTAACCAGTAAAAGTCATGCCGTTGCCATCTTCGCCTTCGCGCACCTCAAACTCAGTAGCGTTAGTTCGAGTTTCAATCTTTGCCATGTCTTTAGCCTCCACGCTAATAAGCGTTCTATTCTCTTCTTCTAGTTTAGCGACAACTCGCTCCGCGTATTCCATTGTTCGTTGTGCAGCTCTCTTCGACGGGCCAGAGCCCCACAGTAGATGGGCAACAACCCCCGGGGAGGGGTAATCTTCATTTTGCGGGTTTGCGGCTGGCGCATCCAAATCTTCCATGTGACGCGCAATCCACGCTGCAAGCCTGACCCATTTACCCCGTGACACATTACCCGAAGCCATAGCGCGAGCTTCACGAACCGTCGCGTCGGTCAAACCATCGCCCGCGAGTCCCTCTTCATAGTATTTCAACCCCTGCCTGGCGGCAGCTCTCATGTAAGAAGGAGGCGTCAAGTTTACTTCTCTTGTTTCTGTATCTTGCCCCTCCGCTGACCGAGTGCTCTTTGGATGATCTTTCGGCAACAAATCATAGTCAGTTATGTATTTGCTATTTTCAGGTTTACCGTTGCGTAGCAAATATAGGTAAGCGTTCACTCGTGCCATTGACCATGCGGCGCGTGAAACCCCAGGACGGTGAGAGGTCGAATATGCGCCTGAGCCTCGGCGATAGACAGCCGCTAGTTGTCCATATGTCGTGCGAGTCCAATCAGGTCTATTATCTTCTCGCATCTTTTCATTGTGGTCTTTTACTTTATTACGCAAAGCGGTCTCGGTAGAATCGGAGAGCTTTATATCTCCACCTGGCCCTTTCGCAGAGTCTTTAGGGTTTTTCTTCGAACCTTCTATTTGATCCTCGGGCGGTGCCGGCTCTGATTCTTGCCTATAACCCCCACTGCCTACAATGTTGTCGTAGGCTTTGTGCGAGCTACATGGCATATAAATAGTTTCGCCATCTTCAGTCATAGTGTGGAAGCCAGCGCAACCGATTTTCTTTGCTCTTGAGATTGCTTCTTCTTTGGTAGAAAACTTGTCTTTGGCTAACCGAACGCGCATTTCGTCGCCTTCGTATTCACCGCCAGGCTCAATACCTTCTTCGAGCGAAATCGCAACCATTTGAGCTATCGCTGACTCTTTGTTGTCATGGCAAGCAATGACTTCACCATCATCTTTGACTAATGCCCACTCAGGGCAATCGGTCTGATCAGAAATGTAGTAAGGCATAGGTGTTGCTACTCCACTTCATATTCACTTGCCGGGTCTTCAGGATCAATCTGACTGATTGGCTGTAGCTGCACAGAAGGTAGTCCGGTGTGGGCCATTTCTGGAAGCCCAAGTCGGTCAAGCACCTCTTTCGGGTCAAAACCGACCTGAATCAGTCTTTGTGCCATGTCAACACGCTCTGTTTGCTCTTTCAAGGTGGCCGCTGAGACATTTACGTTAGCTAAGGGTACCCTTACCGTAGCTGCCGAGTCATCTTGAATGTCAGGCAAGTCTTCCAGCCGTCGAACATCGTTGATTGTCATAAATCCAGATAAAAGAGCCGTGCTGTAAGCCGTGTATCGGCTTTGAATGTCAGCGCGAAGCAAACCATCCAGCCTCCACTTGATAAAGGCTGTCTCGCCGCCCGCGTAACGTGCCATGAGAGGCGACAGAGCGCCTTCTAGCTTCTGAACTATGGGTCTTAGGCAGTGAGTTACCCAAGCAAGATTATTTTGCTCTACAGAGGCGTAGGACATCGTGCCCGGAAGTCCGAGAAGATGCGGCGGAATGTTGAAAGCGCGAGCAACATCCTCAATAGCCATTCTTCGTGAGTCCAAGAACTGTGCATGGTCATTTTGCACCGAAGTTGGCTTGTAAGTTGCTCCTGCGGACAAGATTCCTGTCTTGTGAGACCGTCTCCAGCCCTTATGACGGGCGTCAAAGCCCTCTTGGAGCTGTTTTGCTTGCTCTGCCGTCAATTTGCCGGGATATTCTATGATCCCTTGAGTCGAAGCACCTTGCGAAAAGAATTTTGCCGCAAATTTCTCCAAACTGAGAGCTAAACCGAAGTTTTCTTTTAGTGCATTCACTCGCGACACGCCGCGAAGGTTGCCGGGGCGTACAACGTCAGGGATATGTATGCATTCTTCTGCCGAAAGCAGTTTTTTCTCGCCTTCTACCTCAAACATGACACGTCCAACGCCGTTACGCTTGATTTCTACGTTTTGAGGGTTCAAAACCACCAAGTTTGTTACTTCACCCTTGCGGTTTGCGTAAACGCGAATAAAAGCATTGCCGTCAAGCAACATTGACACTATGACCGAACCATAAAACGCCTCTTTCGGCATATCCACGTCCGGCCTTTGGACCCAAGCGGGACGCGGGCGAAACGCGGTGCGCTGCCCATCTCTCCTTATGAAAGAATCTACGGGCAACGTGGCAATCGTGTCGCTGATTAGGCTGACAGCCGAGAAGATAGCATTTATTTGAAAGACAGTCTCATTATTGATAACTGTCCCTGCTGTAGTCTCGGCATCAATGATCTCGCCAGCACCATATATTGTCTGAAAAGATATTGCACGCTCTTCGCCGAATAAATTACCAAGCATTATCTACGCTCCAAACCAAGACCGAACAAAATTGCGAACACTCCGGCTGCTATCAAGCCAGCCGGAAGAAAAATAACTGAAACGCCAATTGAGACCAAAACAGCCCCACATATTTGTAAAAGATTTACTAACATTATGTCCTTAGAAGAAAAACTCTGGTACTCCCTCATCTATTCTACCTGCCGTAGCTCTATCGTATGCGATAATGAACGCGATTGCGGCGTCAATCTTTTTTCTTGAGTTCGAAGACTCTTTTGTCACCCGTTGTCCGCGATGGTCCATTTTGATAACACAGTTATCTATGTGCCGTGACAGTATCGGGTTGCCATCATGCACGAATCGTTTTTCTGTCACAGCCTCAAACACTTTTTGCGTCGCCGGTATCATCAAGCTAAGTAAGTTGGTCTTGTACTCGACAATCGGCAAATCCATTTCGTCAAGCTCTTGCATCATGGCTGCCCATCTAAACGGGTCACAAGCGATCTCTCTGCACTTCGGATAGTCCTGTACATACTGAATGATTGTTTGCTTCACGTCATCTATTGCCACACGCCAAGAATCATCGTCCCTATCAAAATCTTTTTCCCATACTTTGATTAGCTTGACTTTTGGAACTGAATCATCATTCGGTAAAGTCACAGCACAAATCGCAGTAGAGTCATTCGCGTAAGAGCCATCAAAACCAAGAACGTAATCTTCGTCCGGTGATATTTCTACGTCCGCGTTCAAGTCTTCCCAAGAACCAGTAGGTAGCCAAGCTTGCTGCGAAGAGACCCATTGGTTGCAACGCTTAGTTCTAAACTCAGCTTCCGGTGTTCTCTTTACCGCTGATTCAAAGTCGGATTTAGCCACAATGTCATCGAAGCCAGGGTTTGCAGCTTTCCAAGTTTTTTCTAAATGATGATCAGCTTCAGCGGGGGCCTCCCACCACGCCATGAAAAACGTCTCATCTTCTACTTCTTTTTGTGAAATTTTTTTTCCATAGTTGTAAAGGGTGTAAGCGATTGAATCTTTGCCTGTCTGTGATTCTGTTTTGACCCCCGCCGTAGTGATCGCTATAAGAGTTGCTTGTTTGCCTCGCGCACCTTGCGCCAAAGACATCACATCAAAAAGTTTTCTATTCGGCTGAGCGTGCAGCTCATCGAACAAGACCAATGTCGGAGACAACCCTTCATGCCTTGGGGCGTCGGCAGACAGAACACGGTAAACATTGTTTGTTGCAGGAACAACAATCGTGTCTCTGTAAATCTTGACGTGTTCGGACAGTTCGCTACTTTGAATCATTCTTTTCGTATCTTCAAAAACAATGCGAGCCTGATTGCGGTCTGCCGCAACCGAATATATTTCAGCCCCTTGTGTTTTTACGTCAACCAAAGCAAAAGCGCATATGAGAGAACCCAGGCTTGACTTGCCTTGTTTTCGTGGCAATCCTAAAAGTGAAATGCGATGACGTAGCCCACCATCCTCATCCCGCGCAAAAACTTGACCGAGTAACGTCTTCTGCCAATCTCTCAAAATCAAAGGCGAGCCAGACGGCCCCGCAACCGAGTCTTTCGTGATAGTTGCAAAAGCGTCAGAAAATCTAGAAATAAAATCACCATCGCCGCGAGCGATAGATTCCTCCGGGACTGGCGTGAGCCAAGCCGGCTCACTCATTGTGTTCTTTCAGCCATCAATGTTTCAAAAGCAGACTTAGCTTTTATTTCCGCCAAGCCCAAACGCGAACGAGCATCAACCGTGAAACCAAGCAAACCAAGATTAGACATAATTGCTTTTTCAAGCTCCAACAACTGACGCAACAAGTGAAAATCGTCTGGCGCAGATTCGACCTGTTGCTCCAACATAACTTGCCGATCTAACTGCTTGCACACCATGAGCAATGCTTCAACGTCAGTCTGCCGCGAAACCCAAGTCTTGCCACTAGCGAATACACGATCCCACAACAACTGACCCGCATTCCCAAGCGGGCGATGCGGCTCTACATAACCGCCTTCAAGCTCAAACGTCTCAGACAAAGCTGGCAACTTACGCTGCCCTGGATTACCTAAAAGTCTTTTTTGCTCTAACGGCACTGCTGGATTAGGCATTTCTCTACCA
>VMHT01188393.1_pt1 | contig 18804 bp, 24 predicted proteins | sample 4693611 | NCBI WGS metagenome assembly VMHT01 (sample SAMN12280063, study PRJNA550983) | marine metagenome | isolation source: seawater sampled from same location over 5 years 0.02-0.2 micron viral filtrate | place: USA: collected off the coast of southern California halfway between the port... ...
ATTCATCTCTATGTTCTTGGTAATATTTATTCTTATACTGCCTCACCAGAGGTTCTTGATGTATTATAGGGTCCATGCTTTATTATATCCAAGATTCTTTTAAATCTAAAAAGAATTTCAAGATGTCATCTCAAGAGGAAAAATCTTCAAGAGGGGATTTCAAATGTATAATTTTCTTTTTATGGAAGTAAATTTCTAAAAACACTTTTTTTACATTTCAAAATCCACTTGAAATATTTTTTCCACTTGAACTTATTATTTTTAGATTCTTACTCTACTCTATCTTTTTTCTACTACACCTACAAAAAAAATTATAGAATAGAAAAGAAATCAATAAGAATTCTAAGATTCATTTCAACTAAAACTTTTGACAATATAAATATTATATTCCATAATAATAAATATGACTTCATACTCAGGAAAGATTAGCGGTGATAAAGTCCATATAAATGAACTCAGAACAGAAGACATACATTCAACAGGGACGATATATTGGGATAATTTTGACCCGCCGTTGTCTGCCGTTGGTGTATCAGGTCTGGCCGCCGTTTTAGATACATCAGATGATGCGGACGGTCATGACATAACTAATCTCGGCACTCTAAATGCGACCGCAGTTCAAGCCACTGGAATCCAAGGAACAGTCGTTAATGCTACTGTTGGAAATATTACTACGGCTCAGTGTAAAGATATTGAATTAAATAGTGGAGGAGGTGGTAACACTTCCACACTAAGTTTTGGTGGAACTAACCCAGCGCAAGATACTTTTATTACTGGTGACCCAACGTGGAAAACAGGTTGTAGTCATCTTGATTTATCCAGCACGACCAATGTTTTCCCTACTGATATTGACCCAAGTTTCTACTCCTGGGGTGGGTATTGGGACCAGACAAATACTGCCTCTGGGGGTATTCACATACATATAGATAGAGACGAACAATCGGGATGGAGAGATTTTAGGCAAACTTCAGAAACTTCCCCATTTGCCTATACTCCAGGTTCAACCCCATTTTACGTCATTACAAAACCTACAACAAACACACTACATATCAAACAAATAATTAGACTTAGATTCACAGTTCAACAATATGGCTATGGTAGAATTTATGTTGCTTTAGATAAATCAACAGATGGTGGAACAACACGAACTCAGATTTCTGGTTCAGGACGCATAGCAACACCCCGAGAAACTCAAGGAGGTGTTTCGGCAGCCCTTGTAAAGAATATTGGTATGCTTGACATTGAAATGGTAGTTGAAGATGCTGATTTTATTAGTGGTGCTGAAATGCGAATCTACCCAAAAATCAGAACAAATGATGAACCAGATGGATATAATGGTAGATGTGTAATATTAGTTGGTGGTCGTCCAGAAGATTCTTTTGATATTTCTGTTCGGAATACCCAAGTAATTTTACAAGGCGAACCAGTCCCAACCAAATGGCAATTCAAGAATGGAGCGTAGCAAACATACCCACCTTTGTAAATGTATTTTTAGAAGTTTTTAAGGTCTATTTCTCCCTTAAAAACTTAACTTTCTAAAATTTAAATGTCTCGTGTAATACCGTTTATCCTTTCTATTTTCTTTAATTGATGAAGTATATACTTTACCATTTTTCTCTAAATTTTTTGGCAAGTATTTACATATTTTGTGGATGAGGTCAGTAGGCAGATTATCGGCAAATAATACTTTTAGAACTGAGAATGTTTTTAATTTAGTCATAAGTCATTAGCATAATTTCAACGTAAGAAACCGCAGAAATATTGGAACCATCGGCAGGGGTTCGGGTAAGCACGAACTGTGTTGAATTAACACGGCGGATACTGACCTGTTCCGCAGTCGTTTGGCCCGCATCCTGAGAAGTTGCTGATACATACACGTTAATAGTAGATAAGAAATTACTTGTTGGAAGATTAATGGTAAGTGTTTGTTTGGCGGCTGCTGTGGTTGGTGCCCTAAGTGCGTAAAGAAACATAAGGTTCTCAGCGAGTTGGGCCTCTGTTAAGTCAAGGGTCTCTGCGGCTGTTGTTGCGCCAGCCTCCGAAGCAAGGCCCGTTTCAGCCGAACACGAAATGGTATTCTTGACTCTGAGTTCGTTACATGAAAATCGTTTTCCCATAGATGTCATTGTATTTATTGTAATGAAACATAAAAATTATTTTACAAAATTTTTTATACATTAATCTCTTGTCCTCCTGAATTCTGAGTTCTCAATTTAAATCCATCGCAACATTTGCTTTCCGATGTAATCTTCATTTTATACAACTTATACGAAATTACCAGAAGAAAAATACAAAGAGTTCCCTCAAGCCCTCCCTCAAGTAAAGTTGCTATATCAGCCATTTATGATATAGCAATAAAATTATTGAAAATTAAGATTTTACTTATTCAAGGATTTCATCAACTTCTTGTGTATGGAGATAAAATCTTTTATTTCATCACCAAGGTCATCCAAGTAAGTATCAACAATATGACCTAAATCGTGTTCTTGCCATTTCTTGTAACCCTCCTTGTCCTTGCGAATCTTCTTCATGATATCCGTGTTCTTAGCCTTATTAACTCCGTTTAAATAATTAGTAAATTCTGTGTTATCTACTTTACTGGCATATCTTACAATATCTCTGCGTCGTCTCTTTTCTTTCTGCTCTGCCTTTTTATTCTCTTTTTCTTCTGGGGATAGTTCAACTTTGACCTTGATGTTTTGATGCGTTTTACATTTCCCATTTTCAAATACTTTTTTACCACATGTTTGTCCTTTTTTGTCGCCTCTGGTATAGGTATGATTACAACCTACCGAATCTATTTTGTCGCACTCCTCGTCGCTCATAACTTATTTATTGTCAAGAAATTAAAAATTCGTTAAAATTTTTCGTAATAATTCTTAAAAAAGATTTCCAATCGCTTTTGCTCCTTTTGAAATACCCGAACTAACAGCCTTGGCTCCTGAACTAATCGCTTTTCCAGTCGCCTCAACATCTTTTAATCCTGTTTCAACTACAGTAGAACCTGCCTTCTGAACCGCCTGAACGTCTTTCTGAACGTCTGAAATATCTTCTACGAATCCTACTGCTTTCTCTCCAGCCTGCTTAATATCAGAACCATAACGGTTGGCGAGGTAAGCACCACCAGCCACTCCTGCGCCAAGAACCGCACCCCCAACCAGTGAGAGTCCAAGGGTCTCGGGGGCTAAGGCGACAGATGCTTCCGCTATACCCAGTTCAGCCGCCGCCAAACCACCAGCCGCCGCCAGCCCCGTCGTCCCAACACCCGCTACACCTCCACCAACAGCACCACCAAGAACTTCACTACCAGCCATACCGAGTGATTTTTCAGTGGCTTCTTGTGTTGCCTCACCCGCTAAAAGTCCCGCCGCACCACCAGCCACGGCGGGTAAAAGTGCTCCCGCCGTAAGTGCCTCCCCACTCGCCGCCGCCGCAAAAGCCTCTGACCCTCCACCAGCCAAACCTCCACTTAGACCTTGATGAAATAGTGTATTGTGCTCGGCTCCCTTGGGGTCAATCTTGTCTGCGAGTGTAGCCCCCGCAATGGCACCCACTAATCCACCAGCGATATTTGTAGGCGCAAATGATTCAACTAATGATTTACCCATTTCTCCATGTAATTCACCAGCCTCGTTCAGAGCCTCTACATTTTCGCCTAAATCATTTTTCAATTCTTGGTGGCGTTGAAGATGGTCGCTGAGGTCTATGTCTTCCAGTATCTCATCATTGGGGTCAAGTTTATCCAAAAATTGAATTACACTATCTTTTCGTGGAATATCAGCGACATCCTGGGCTTCAACACCTCTCATAAAATCCTCTAATTCTGCCATGAACTTGTCTTCACCAGTCCTTTCAATATATTCGTCGGCAGTCTCACCACCCTTCATCTCCTCAGCACCCTCCGAATAATCATCCACAATATCATTAATATCATTATGTAGATTAGCCATTTCAACACCTTGCTCGTAAGTTTCATTAATAAGTTCAGTAAGTTGTGTAGGAGCAGGTCTTGATTTATTTTCTAAGAAATTATCAAGTTGGTGTGAATTAACAGGATTTAGTGTATCTTCAAGTGGATGTATTGTTTTTATGTCAAAACCTTGGTTGTTTATTCCCAAACCAATAGATGCTGGGTCTGTTGTTGTTCTGTATATTTCGTGGATATTCTTCTTGTCAAAATTCTTTAGAGTTTGGTAACCAAGTAATGGATTAAAAGTCCGAGTTGGTATTTCCATCTCATCTCCAAGGTGAATCGCAGTTTGACCTCCAAGACTAAAGCCTGTTAATCTCACGTCTTCCCTACCATATTTTCCAATGACATCATTCAATTGACTTTTTGCTGTTTTAATATGGTCCAAAGAATTTATATCAGTTTTTCCAGTAATTAAATTAATATCAGTTTTCAAATCATCTACGTTTTTAGGATTTGTGCCACGATAATTTACTGATACTTTACCATCTGGACGCTCAAATACTAAACCAACGTCGTTAGATAAATCATTATCTATCGTGCCTTCAACACCATTTCTCATCAAATATTGTTCGGCAGACCCTATACCCTCGTCTTTAAACAAGGCTGACGCTCTGGCTAAATGCGCGTCTTCCATCACTTCGTCTGGTAGGGTAGTAATGTTGGGACGAACATTTGAAGGTTTGTATCCACGACCTCTGAATGGTGGTCTGAGTTGTTCGTCGTCTTTTTTATCCATTTTAGACCTTTCAGACTCAGGAACAAAAGAACTTGGTGGAAGTGGTTCAACACGAGTCGCTGAATTGAAAGGACGACTTTGTTGTTTAAAATTGATTGGTTCGTAGATACATTGACCGAAAACATCTTTTCTGGTACAAATATTTTCCTTATTTAGTCTTCGCATTTTATTATAACTGAGGATAATAAAATAATTTACAATACTAATCCAGCCGTTGTTTCCTGCCATGATTCTCTGAGTGTTGGCGGTCTCATACTTGGCTCAAATGGATTACGATACATTTCTTCTTCTAATGCTTCAACCTCCATACCTTGTTCTGCCTCCTCAAATTCTTCCTCAAAACTTACATCACCCTGGAGTTCAAGTAAGTCTGCGGTTGTTAAACTACCTTGAACTAAACTTGACAATAAAAACGAAAAAACGTCTGGGTCTTCTAAAAACCCTGGAAATCCATGTGGCGTTTCCTCCTTAAGTAATTCACTTATTTTTGACAAAACTCTGGAATCTACTGCTCTTTCTCCAACCTGACGAAGTAATCTTTCTGCTAAACTTTTTTCCGCATCACCAATAAATCCTCGTTGCCTCCCAAAATCCATAAATTCTTTATAATTTTGGAAATCTGTAGCAGAGATTGCTCTTGGATGATACATGGGTTTCATACCTTCTACATCATCCATCATCATAATCTTTTTCTTCTTTTTTGGAATAATGTATTCACGACCTAAGGCTTTTTCCAAAGTCCTATCAGTCTCAAATCTTGTATCTTGCGAAATCATCAACGCTTCTTTTGAACGAGTCTGTGATATAACTGCCTGCCCCAATAATGAACTATCACTACCCTCTAAAAAACCTCTGGGGGCTTGACGAGGAAGAGTTCGTAGATATTCGCTACGTGGTGTTTCAACATATGCTGAACGTGGTAGATTAGGCACTGGAAACCATTTGTTGTTTTGATTCGCCCTAACTTGTTCGGGTGTTAAAGTAGTCATTTTAGTTTATGGAAATATTTTAATTATGAAGATTTAATCTCAACTGTGTCGCTATCTTCAGGAAATTTTAATTCTTCTTTTGGCTTTTCTGGGAATGGGTTTAGTTTATCTTGTTCTACTACTCTATCAAAAATTTCTGGGTTATACTTATACATGTCTAAAGTCTGTTTTAGCATACCCTGTGGAACCTCAGGAAACATCTTTTCTAAATTGTCTTTCCAGAGCATAAGTTGTTCGTCTGAAACTTTTGACTCACGTTCAATATCTTCAACCAAAGATTTATCACCCTTAACTTCTAAATCATGGTCTTTTACTACCTGTGCCAAGTCTGTCATTTTACGTTTATCTACACCCTTATCAAGTTCTATAATATTTTTTGTTTCAACTTCTTGCGTCGTCATCTTTTTTAATTATACAACAAAAAAATAATTTACTGAAATTTATTATAATCATCACTTAGTATAAATATGAAACTTGTTGAGGAAAGAAACTTCTTTGTGGATACTGAAAGGGTAATCATGGGTAATTGTTTAGACACTTTTATCTCACTACCACAAAATTTGATGAGGTGTGAGCCAAACCAAAATATGAGAGTTACACTTGGTTCGTTTAGTATGAGACGAAATTTCTATAACGTAAATTACAATAACAACAAACTCTACTTTGTAACAGAGGCTGCTGGAGTTTTTGATTCTTCCGCCCAAATTGTAATAGATGAGGGTGATTACCGCAACTACAATGACCCAAATGAGGGTATCTGCCATGCGTGGGAAACCGCAATTGATACGGCTTTGGCTTCTCTTGGAGTTCCCGCTGGTAATTGTAATTGTGTTTATACCAGAATTGACAGAAAATTACAAATTGATTTTGTAACTACTGGTGGTGCTTTTGATAATATTAAAATGGTTTGTTTTACTATGCCAAATTTCAGGGCAGAGGCAGGAACAATGTTGTATAGCATTATCGGAAATGATTTTGAGGCTGCTTTCCAAGACACTCATGTTCTTCTCGGTGGTTGCCCTCACACCAATCAAGGAGCCTCAACTTATGCTGAATTAGTTGAATGTATCCCTCTAACACGCACCGCAGGTCCTCCAGTATCTTATAATGGAAAAAGTATTTACAACGCTAACTTAAGCACCGAACAAAACATTTACATGAGAACAGATTTGAATAATACAGCATTTCAAACATCTTCGTTTGATGTTTCCAGCATTTATCCAAATGTAGTTACCAGTAATATTTTGGCGAAAATTCCTTACGTAAATCCATACAAGGCTGAAATAGGTGAAGACCAAGGCACTCCACCCGACCCAAATAACACCCGCACTTATAACTGCGAACAAGATACTCCAGTAATTCGCTACACTGATAACGGAGCAAATTTATTTAGTTTGCTCCTCACCAGTAAGGGAGTGGCACAAATGCGATTATTCTTGACCGATGCGTATGGAAGACGCTTGCCTGAGATTTCTGCGGAACAACTAAAATGTAATGGAATTCATTTTACATGTTCGTTAAAAATCCAAATCTATGAAAGTGATTAGATTAAGCGGACAATAAAATTCATAAAAAATTTTTTATATTATTGTAATATAAAAATGGAACAACTACCTGAAAGTCTAATATACTTTACTAAGCGTTTGACAAATTATTCGGTCAATACTGTCAAACTTCAATCGCTTAATACCCAAAAACTTGCGTCTAACGGTGCTACCCAACTTAGAGTGGCCTTACCTGTAAATTCTATCGTCAATATGAAAAGTTTTTCAATGGTAGGAACTGTCAGGACTTATGGCGTTGCGGAACAGGGTGGTAACAATAACGCTATCTATGCTTTAGTGAGTAGGGGCGGAATTCAGGCCCTTATGGACCGTGTATCGTGGTCGGCGGGCGGAATCCAACTTGACAACGGCACCTCGGCGCTTAATCTCATACAAAACACTAAAAATTGGATTGAGAAGACTAACGACAAAACTCTATCGGATGGTGGCGTTTTGGAACAATCGTATTTTGAACCAATTGACCCTACTGATGCTTGGACTGGCACTAATCAAGGCCAGGAAAAGACACTCGTAGCCAATAACTTCCTTGGCTTTACTGAGTGCGAACCTACCTGGATTGATTCGTCTCGTGTGCCAGAAATGTTCGCTACTTTCCAACTTGCTAACAAGGGTGTTCTAAGCATCCAAGCCCAAAATTCGCCACTCGGTCAGCAATTCTGGGTTGCTAATCCTAACTTCACAGGCACCGAGTGTGAATTTGAAATTGATAACATTCATTTTACCGTAGAAGTCTGCTCTATCGGTTCGGGACTTTATGACGCCGTTGTCAGCGAAATTCTTGCTGCTCGTGGTGTCCTTGAGGTTCCATACAAAACCTATCAGTCATTCTCCACAGATGTATCGTCAAGTGGCTCATCAATAAGAAGTTCCGTCTCCACCATGAGTCTGGATAAGATATATGGTTTTATGAGAAATAACTCTGTTTATCAGGCTACTCTCGGCGACAACAGCACTGTATATCCAACTGCGGGTGCGGACTCTGGAGCTCCATATAATCCTTGGAATATTCAGCAAGCACCCATCACATGTGAGGGTAATGTTGGTATTGGCTTTGAATCGGCTTATTTCAACAAGGTCAGTCAAGGTGTTTCGGAGTGGAACTTTCGTGTAAATAATGCCCCGTTACCAATGTACTCAGTGTCCCCTATTGAAGCCTACAATTTTGTCGTTTGTGGAAATGACCGTTCGTATTCCAAGATTGAAGGCTCTATGGTTGGCTCGCAAGATACTTGGCTTGATAATGCGTTCGTTGCCATGGTTCGTCTCAACCAAGGCAATGACCCACGTCTAATCTCGGGTATGGACCTGTCGGCACTCAACGCCCAAATCGCCTTCAACTCCACCAGCAACAACGGCGATGGTAGTGCTCTTCCCCGCCAACTCTGGCTTGTTACGGAATCTACCTCGGTTCTTCGCATCGGAGACCAAAGAGCAATTTCGGTTGTGAATTAAATCTGAAAAATTTTCTAATATAATTCGTAAAAAATTATATTATGATACTATAAAGATGACTGCTTTACCCGTCCCAACCAACGGTATTTATCCATACATAAAAGACCCAGAAACTATTCCAGAAAGATTCGTCCAACTTGGAGGAGACCGTATTCCATTTTCTTACGACCTCGGCTTTAATTTCGCCGCCAACAATACAGCACCATACAGAAATAATGCTTACACGGGTGAGTCAAAAGTTACAGCACTTAGTATGAGTCCCGTTCAAGCCCCTATCAAACGTGGAACTATGAATACTACTGTTGAAACTTACAACGCCAGTAATTTAGACCCACGCACTCTACTCAATTACGCCCAACCCGGAACGTTTGGTGTTGCTCGTAATCAAGTATCACTACTTACCGACCCAGTCCGCCATCGTGCTGGTAGAGAACTTCCAGTCAATAACAGAGCGATGTTTCAAGCCGTGGCAGATGATAAAAGAATGGTTAAAATTCCTCAAAAACCACTATAAACTACGACGATTTTTTTCGTAGAATTTTTATTATATTTAGTATAATAAAATAAATGCCACCAATTACAGACCCAGCACGTTTAGCCGTTCTTGAAAAAGCACGAGCAAAAGCCAAAGAAAACAGAGAAAAACGTAAAAAGGAAAAAGAAGAAAAAGAAAAATCAGAAAAAGAATCTATAGCGAAGCCAGAAGAAGTTCCACCACCACCTGTATTGAAAAGACAAGATGCTGAAGAAGTTGTTAAGACAGACCCAGAGCCTCAGGTAGTTGTAGTAAAACAACCTAAAAAATCAAAGAAAAAAGTTATTTACGTTGATGAATCTTCAAGCGAGGATGAGCCCATTGTGATTAAACGTCGTGGTAGAAAAAAGAAGATAATGTATGAAGAAGATGAACTTAATACCCCTATGCGTGGTGGAGAGCGTAAATTTGTTAATCCAAGAAATATGGCGTCAAAACCACCACAGAATGATTTAACAGCAAATTTAGCAAAACCGAGTGATAAACAGGAACTTCCACCTCCACCTCCCGTAAGACCTGATAAACCATATTCTTTCCAAGTTTCAAGTATTATGGGAAAATATTTTCCTAACTAAGATAAAGAAAGATGCGTATTGAGAAAACGAAGCAAAAAGACGCCCAACTAAAATTACCAAAAAATACACGTGTTCCAATAAAAACCAGTGATGACATGTTTAACCATCATTGTATATTTTTATGTCTTGGGAAACGTGGAGCAGGTAAGGGTGTTTTAACTACAAATTACCTACGACTACTCAAGAAAGAAGGAAAGTTAGATAGGTTAATTATAATAAGTCCAACGACAGGTTCAAACGCTGGACTTTTGGAACAATTTGAGGTAGATAGTGATGATGTATTGGACCCCGAAGACCCATTGACTGTAGAGATTTTGATGGAAAAAATTAATAAGGAACGAGACCAGTATGTAGAAGAAATGAAAAAACTTAAGGATTTTAATGAATTTGAGAAATTATACTACAGCAATATGCCAATTCAAGACATTGACCCCGTATTATTCTTAGAACATTGTGATAATGGTGGAAATCCTATTAAACCCACTCTAAAATACAGTCATCGTCCTTGTATTCATGTGTTGGTAGATGACTGTCAATCTACGGCACTTTTTAGGAATAAAAGATTTCATAATCTCTGTATTCGCCACAGACACTTGGGAGAGATGCCATACGATAAAAAAGACCCAGAAATGTGTGGAGCAATTGGATGTTCTTTGTATATTCTCATACAAAACCTTAAAGCATCAGGTGGCGGAAGTTGTCCGAGGGCAATTCGTAATAATGCCACGCAATTTTCCATCGTCGGGAAGGTGAAAGATGAAAAAGAATTAGAGGATATTTATTCGTCAATGGCTGGCGAGGTTTCCAAGGAGCAGTTCTATCAGGCATACGATTATGCTACTAAGGAACGTTATAATTCATTCGTTATTGATTTGAACCCTAAGGACCCGAAAAAGAAGTTTAGAAAGAATTTTGACGAATATTTGATTATGGAGGAAAAACAAGATGAATAAGTTTTTATATTGCTAAGATATAAAAAACATGGCAAGTTCAACGAATCATTTTAGAACCCGAAAACTTCAAGTGAGGGATGATATACTGATTGGCACAAAAGATGCCAGAGAAAATTATGGTGAATTGAGTATAATATCTCAAGATAGCCAAAATGTATTCTATATTAAGGCGGAAAATGATATGTTTTTGCGATTAAACTGTGCTCTCCAACGAATTTACCAGCAAACTAATAACGTAATTTTAGACGTATCTGGTTCTAAAGACAGTAAAGGAATAGTTGTATTCTCCACTCAAAGTATTATATCTACTCTTGGGGCTATAGGTGCTCCACTCAGGCTTGCTAATTATGCTCGGGTCGGTAGTATGGGCGAGGTTCGGATTGCTGGTGAATTTACTACAAATTCGGCAAGTGCTGACTGTATATTTGAATTCTATCTTGGGGCGGTAAAATTAACATCAACTGGAACATTTGATATACCTAACTTGAATGGAGTGAGTGGTGCTTGGAATTCTGTAGTCCATTTTACTACAATTGCCGTTGGAGATGCTGGGACGGCTCGGGTTAAGGTAGATGGTTTTTTCCAGTTTTCAGATAAGGCGGGTATCAGCCATTCAATTAACTTTAATGACGAAAATATCACAACTTTTCAAACAACTACCACAGAAACAATAGATATCCAAGTAACTCCACAAAATTTATCTGGTATGGAGGTAACTAATGTAGCGATGTTTTTCCTCGGTTAAATAAAATGTTGGGATATATTGGAAGATGAAAGAAGAAGAATTTACTAAATCTGAATGCCCTTGTGAGTGGTGTAGAGAAACCCACTCCCAAGCAAAAAAATGGGATAATTACGTAGCAACTAATAACCTACAACAACGTGGTTTAGACGTGGTTCGGAAAATAGAAGAACAGGCTGAAATACAACGACAGATTAACGAAAAGAATTACAAAAAATCTACCGCTTACAGTCGGGAAGTTGCTTTCTATGATTTGCTCGGTGATTGAAAATTATGACGAAAAAAAATGTAATAATTTTAAATATTGTTGTAAGATAAATGAGTGATAGTAATCCTGAATCAGAAAATATAGAAGAAATTGAGATTATTTTTGATGATAATGAGATGGTTCCATTGTATCCAGCAACGTATATATTGGAACTTGAAGATGATTGCTGGTATGTAGGAAATACCAATAATTTATCTACACGTTTAAGTCAGCATTTCACATCTAATGGTGGTAGTCATTGGACTTCTAAACATAAACCCCTGAGAGTTCATCAAATCGTGTATCCGTCCTGTAAGCATAACGAGTTGCTCTATACCTTGGCTTACATGGATAAATACCATACTAAGAACGTTCGTGGGGCTTATTGGACGAAAGAAAGAATTCTTTCAGACCCTATTTACAATAATTTATACCGAGACGAGGTGAAAACGGCTAAAAAGTTAAAAATCTTTTAATATTGATGTAATATTAAAAACCTACATTGGAACCCCTACGGCTACTGCTTCTGGTTTTTGATTAAGTATGTAGTAGTCAATGCCATCAAGAGTCTTCCTTACAACTTTTAACCGTTTGAAAGCATTTGTTATCTCAGTTTTACTCATTCTAACGTTATTTATTATATTATAATCTACAGCCATGGCAATACATTGAGATTTCTTGATTCTGGGTATATTTCCTTTTTCTGCCTTTGGTGTATCGTTGTATTGTGTTTCTGTCATAGGTTTCTCAAAAGTTTGTTCTAAGAAATCAGCCATAGTATCTTGGTCCTTGAGATATTCCGCTTTTTCTTCCAACATACATTTTACGGGTTTTAACTCATTACCAGCATACCAATTAACTGCTCCAGAAACGAAAAAACTGAAAAATTCATCAAGATGTTTTTCGTATATATCACTGATGTATTTAACATTTTGCGGAGTTTCTTCAAATCTGGCTGTGAATGGAATAAATTTAATCCTATCTACTACGGCAGGGTCATTGATATTGATTTTTGGTTTATGGTTGGTTGGCATAAAACACTTAGCCTGAGTCTCAAAACTCATCTGGTCTTCGTATAATTTTCGCATAGTAATAGTATCATCACCAGTAATCGTTTTTAATCTTTTTGAGTTAATTGTCTCGCCTTCCTCCGACTCTGGAAGCGTAGCGACACGAGCATCCACTAAAGGGGCCAACTCTGGGGTTGCTCCACGTGATACAGTCGTTTTAGTCATTACACATTCATCTAAAACACCGTAAAAGTCTCCAAGAATTTTCTTAATAATGTTGATGAGAGTAGATTTGCCATTTTTACCCTCACCCCACATAGTATATAGAGACCTATCACATGTTTCTCCAGTTAGTGAATAACCCCAGAGCCTTCTGTGAAAATCTACCATTTCTTTATCATTTACCGAGATTTCATTGAAAAACTTTTTAGCATTTTCAAATGAAGAGTCTGGAATATAATTAACCTTTAACTCAAAAGAAAAAATATCCTCTGGTGTTCTCAAGCGAACTTCAGCAGTTCTCAAGTCAATAATTTTGCCACCACAGATAGGAAGAGCATCCTTACGTTTATTCATCTTTTTCCGAAATTCTTCATCAATATCAAAAGTCTTAAAATAACTAACAATATTCTTTAAAAATGGTGTGGAACGAAGATTGGATATACATTTATAGATTTGTTTCATTTTAGCACTATACATTCCTTCTTCGGCCTTATCACAATTAGAAAGTAATTTCATAACTTCTTGGGATTTGGCAATTAAAAGTGGTTTTATCTCCTCACCGATTAAACGCATGAGAGTGTCTGAGGACTCTTCTTTCCACAATAATTTTGTTTTATGCCAATGGTAAAAAGTTCCGTTTTTCTTATTTACGATTTTAATCATACCCATGGATATACTTTGGTATAATTCAGCAAAATCAGCATGAGAGCCGTTCATACAATCATCTAACTTGTCAGTATGTTCTCTTGTCATAATCTCCTTGTAAAGTTCAGGGCTATCTGTTTTAGCGTAATAATGTAATGTTCCTATACTAACCCCATCCTTTTTCTCCTCCATTTTATCCCATTTATCCCTACATACATCTTCATCGTATTTCTCATCACAACGGCTTGAGAATTCGTTCCATAGTTCAAAACCTTCATCACAAGCCTCAGTCTCCTTGTGAATAATCCAACCAATCTTCAACCAATCACTGTGGTCTTCAGCACGTGAATCAGTGAGTAGTTGGAGAAGTTTCTTAATGTTTTCTATCTTTTTCTCAACACCAATGGGTTTAAATTCTTTCTTTACTTTAGGCTTACGTTGCTTAATTTCTTCTTTTAGTGGAGATTCCAGATTATTCTTGAACTCAGAACAAGTTCTACCATATGGAGATATGCTTAAAATTTGTGGTAAATATTTCTCTATATCATCTTTTACTGGTATTTTATCTTCATTTCTATCATAAACTACATAATCATCAAACGCTTCTTTTACACTAATTTCTTTCATATCCTTGTCATATACTTTTGTTATTTTATAGGGGTCCATATCTTCTGACTTACGGCTACCATAAAGTAGCCAAGGGTTTTTAACAGTAGCATTATCAATAATTTTAGTTTCATCGTGAAGACCTAAATTACCGAAAATATCTGCTTCTTTTACTAATTTTTGAACTCTTGGAATGATATGAATTTCTTGTTGATTCTTGTTTAAAAACGTGTGGGGAAAATGTAAGTGAAAACCATTTTTTGCGTAAGTAGTATTTCCTATTTCAATGTAGTAAATAGGTTTTTCAAGTAAGACACATAGTAAGTGTTTATCCTCGCAGTCCTCAACGGTGGAACGCAAGACTGCTTGATAAATTTTGACTATTTGTTCTACTTGGGTTTGACTGTATAAGTGTTCTCCAAATTCCATACCTTCCTCTAATTTTACTTTCAAATCTACATCAACGAGAACAGGAATGTATGCCTGAGGTTTTTCAGCAATGCCTAAAACCTCATTACTCTTATGATATAGTTCCCAGAAAGATTCAAGGCCCTCTCTGTTAAAAAGGAATCTTCCCTTGGGATTAATCATAGATACATGTGTATGAAAACTACTTTCGGCATAGTAGTTGCGGAGAAAATCATTTACGGATTTTGTTGCGAAGGTCATTTTTATTCTATAACAAGATTTTTTTAAATCTTAATAAAAATTAAAATCTTAGAAAAATTAAGATTTAAAAAAATCTTACGTTATAATAAAAGATGTCATCACCCGAAACTGTTAAGAAGGGGCGTAGGTCCTTAAATTTAACGCCAGAAGAATACAGAGAAAGAGCGAAGGATGCTTGTCTAAGACATAGGCAGAAGGTTGGAGTAGAAAGGGTAAATTTATCGCAAAAGAATTACTATAACAACAATGAGGAATATCGGTTAAAAAAGATTGAAAAAATGCGTGAATACAGGGAACGTAAGAGAGCCGAAAAACAAGTAAAATCAGCAGATAATTAATACACTATTTTTTGATATAAATCCTGATACGGATTTACATCCTAATATTATTTAATCTATTTTAACATAATCAGTGTGCCATGCCTCCAACGATGTTCCCATATCCCGAGCAAATTCTTTTCGTTTTGCTTGTGATAGACGTCCTGAGCGTTCCTTACTGGTTACAAATGATTTACGAATCGCATCAACACCCGCTGGTTTTCCTGTGGCTTGTTGAAATACTGATTGAACCAAAGTCGTCCATTTAGGGCTTGTAGCGTAATTTGGGAAGACTAAATCACCATCATTGACCGTATGAGTAGCCAAGTATTTTTTGAACGCATCTTTCAGGGGTTTAGGTAATGACATTTTCATCCATTGTCCGTATGTATTGGATGTTTTGTATGTATTTAATATCATACCCCTAACATTCATTCCAGTGGCTGTAGTAATTAGCCAATTTATACCTTTATCTAATTCATCAATCTGTTTCTTTGATTTATATTTAACTAACCTTAATCGCATATATTCATTACGACGTGGAGGCATACTGGTATATAACTCATATACTACAGTGTCTAAGGGGTTTAGAGGACGTTTTTTCTTTAATAATTTCAATTCATCCCAGTTAAACATCTTCTCCATGTCTGATTCACTTTTCGTATTTTCTTCTCGGGTGTGCTTAACATCGTCAATATACTTATACATTAATTTACTGTATCTGTCAATAGCATCACGTATCGCCTTCGTCTTATCCTCAAATTCTTTCAAATATGCGACTACCTGCGAGAAATAAGTTCGTTTAGTATTATCTGTCTTTTTTGATTCAATGTATTTTTCAACTTTATCATCAAGTAGCCAATCAACATTATTTTCACTTACTTCAGCCCCGACAGCCTTAGCGATTCTCTTAATGACTTTTTCACGTTGTTCCATAGTAGTGCTACCTGCTTTTTTAGGTTTTTCTTCATCAGGGGGTTCCACTGATTTGCTTTCCTCAACACCTTGTTGTTCCATGACGGGTGCTTGTTCTTTCTGGGCGACCACCTTGTCCCAAGCATTCAAAAATTCCATTAATTCTTCGTTTGTGATATCCAGTATATCTTCACCAATATTTTCTACGAATTGCTGGGTAGGCTCTGTATTGAGTGTCATTGCTACATTCGCTTGGGTTTCTTGACGACGAGGGCGAACCCCTTGAGTCCTACGAGTAGCCTGGCGAGCAACTCTTTCAGACTCTCTGTAAGCATCAACACCAAGTTCTTCCAACTTTTTTTGTCGGGAACGTTGCTTGTATAAACGGTTTCTTTCACGTATTTGTTCGGCATTCATTTATTTAGAGTGAGTATTTTATTATAAGCAAGAAACTTTTTAAATCTTATTTTATTTTTAGATTTAAAAGTCAATTTTAATTCTTAGATTTTTGCGATGATTAAAGGTCAAGTTCCCTGATACAGTCCTGTATGGTATATCTTCCATTAAGACGGTTGTGGCCTATAACCGAGGCTTCCTCGGCGATGTCAGCGTTATGCCTCCAAGAGAACTCACATTGTAGAGCATAGACCATTGGATTAACTGGTCTGGCATATTGTCTGATGATTGGTAGTATATCATCAACTAATAGGTGGCTAATGATTGAGAGTGAATCGGTCATTTTATTGTAAGATTCCATGTCTTTAAGCCTGTTATTATTGTAAGATTCCATGTCTTTGTTTCATGGCAAGATTTAAAAAAAACATTAAAATTTTACGCATTAACGGAACTATTTCCAGCGGAACTATTTCCAACGGTACTATTTCCAGCGGAACTATTATCTTATGTATTAATAAATGCCAAGATATATCCTCAAGAAAGCGACAGCAAAGAGTAAGAAGTGGATGGTGATAACACCAGAAAAGAAAGTAATACAATTCGGGCAGGAAGGTGCCTCAGACTATACTATCAACAAAGACCCAGAACGGAAGGCCTCGTATCTGGCAAGACACAAGGCCAACGAGAACTGGAATGACCTCAACACCGCAGGGGCTTGGAGTCGTTGGTTATTGTGGGAGGAGCAGACGTTGGGTAAGGCTATTAGCAACATGGAAAAAAAGTTCAACATCCATATCGTCAAAGCCCGATAGTCTATTTTGAGGTTAAAATTCTTCAATTTTAACATCGCAAAGGGGTATATGTTTCAAAAAGTCTTTTTGTTGAATAATATGAAATTATTGTTCTTTCGTGTTATTTTTAGGAAAGAATATCTCCCAAACCATCTCTTGTCTGCTACTATAATAAATCCGTTAATATACCAACCTTTATCATTCATTTCCTCTAAGCGTTTCGGTGTAAATACGTTCAGGGAAGACATATTAATTAACCAGTAAATACCTTTGTTTGTAGTTTCCATAGCCTTTTGATGAAATTGCCAAAAAAGTTTTCTGGGAACGAATGGAGGATTTGATATAGTATAATCAACTAAACCATCATAATTTAAATAATCAATACCTCTGTTAATCTCACACCAAACTTTATTGGATTCTGATACTGGAAAAGAATCGTAAAAAGCACCATTACCTAAACATGGTTCCATTATAATATCATCGTCTTTAAAGTCAATTGTAGATACTAAATACTGTGCCATTTCTGCTTTAGTCATTACAATATCTGGATTTTTTATTACTTGTTTTGAAAGTTTATCATCATTTTTGGAAACGTAATCCCAAACTTTTGACATTTATTTACGACAAGTTTATTTTTTCACGAGCAAATCTTTGTCAATTTTTTCTGCTTTACCTCCCATAACGGCTGAGTAAAGTCTGGCTATTCCCCATTGCGTAGGATTCTTTACGGTAGGTCTAACAGATTTTGGATTACTGTAATAAGCCCCTTCACCTTTCTCAATGATTTTTTTGAGACCTGCTAACTTATAACCCGTGAGTTTGCTAATCTCCTCCACCGAGTGCGATTCATCTTTAGAAAATCCGTATTTTTTGTTGAATTTCTGTTTGTAGGTTAGGGTCATTTATTTACACAAAGTTTTATAAAAAATTTATATCTTTTTCCAGACCAATTTTCCAACAATAGTAAAGACAATCAAATTTAGAGACCCGTTTTTTGTTGATGTCTTTACCTTCATAATCAAACTGTAATCTTCTCTTTGGTATAATTATCTGAAATTCTTTGTTATCCTTAGCCCATGCCATGAAATATTGGAAACACATTTTTTGAACTGGAAGAATAAGAATAAAAGGTTTTTCAATATCTATTAATCTATTTATGATTTTTTTACACATTGAGAACGGAGGATTACTAACAACGATATCACCTTTATTATTGGTAAAGAAATCAATTGGTTCGTGTATTACTTCAAAACCTAATTCTTTCAGGTATTCACCACTTTTACCATTACCGTAAAAAGCCTCCCAAATTACTTTATCTTTAGGTATATAATCCTTGATATCTTCCCAAGCAATTTTCGTTGTGTAGTATTTATCGTTTTCTCTACATTTAAACATTTATTTATGTCAATGTATTTATATTGTCAAAAGTTTTAGTTGAAATGAATCTTAGAATTCTTATTGATTTC
>VMHT01205545.1_pt1 | contig 18803 bp, 34 predicted proteins | sample 4693611 | NCBI WGS metagenome assembly VMHT01 (sample SAMN12280063, study PRJNA550983) | marine metagenome | isolation source: seawater sampled from same location over 5 years 0.02-0.2 micron viral filtrate | place: USA: collected off the coast of southern California halfway between the port... ...
ACCAGTGGTGGCTGTTATACCAGAGTTAGGGTCTTGCTCTAATCGCAATGTCCCCTCTGACAGTCCTCGGTAGACAACATATACATTGTTTGTACCAGCGTCAGGTGCTGCATCAAATGTTAGTGTGGTTCCTGTGGCAGTGTAAGACTTCCCAGCACCCGGCTGTTGAGCCACGTTATTCACAAACACGTTCAGGTCTTCAGCCACATTAACCGGACGGTTCAATGTAAATGCTGTAGCAGAACCGTTCCCACTAAAATACTGGCTAGTAGGGGTTGCTAGTTTCTGTGATGGTGGTGGCCCAAGATATGCCATTAATCTGCATCCTCTATGGTTAAAGTGCCAGCCGCTACTTGACGCATGATTTCTGCGTAGTGACGGTTGACTGGGTCAAGTGGAACGTGCATGGTCACGCCATCAATACTGGCTACAACTCCTTCATTAATTCCATCAGCAGATACAGAACCATCATCCTTATCAATAATTATTCCTTGAAAATACTTTGCATTAATAATAACCATTTTATAACTCCGCATCTGCTTTAAAATCATTTACAAAAATTCCCTGACTAGCAGACCAGTTATTAGCACTATTATAAACGTGTACGTTGTTTGAACTTGTAGAGGCTAAAGCAAGTGTGCCGCCATTCCCAGATTGCGCACTAAGAGTTCCTGTTACTGTTGGCGTGGCTCTCATTTTAGGTGTAAACTGCACTGTACCAGAACTTGCAACAGTGTAATTTCCAGAACCAAGATTGTAACCTAGATGACAAGAATCGGACTGAAAGTACCTTCTGCATTTTTCTAACGTAGTTGCGTAGTCCTCATGCTCAAACGGCGTGGCTGTATCTCCGACTTCAAGCTGTACTTGAGATAAGTAAAAGTTATTACTTGTGCTATCCATCCAGTTGACTTGGTTCGATGATGCATATGTGTTTGAATTGCTTGACCAAGTGTTGCTTGTTCCTATAGCGAAATTGGAACCTTGACCAAGGGCAAATATTACCTCAAATCCTAATCCATTATCATTGGCTATTGCACCAGCAGAAGCGGTGATAAATGATGTACTGCCAGCCGTAGGGCTTATAGTAATGATTTTCTTTTCCCATGTGTTAGCACTACTAATAGAATAGTCATGTGTAAAAGCATAAAGTGTGCTGTCATTTTTTCTTATAACAATAGAGTAAGTTCCAGTTTTGCTAGATTTTACCCAAAACGACAAAGTAAGAGTTTTAGCAGATGCCGTTCCATATAATAGACTTTGTAAATTTTGTGCTTCAATTGAATGCCAGATATAAGCGTATTGACTAGCAGCAAGACTTGTATCAGCCGTTGTAACTTGTGCTTTTATTGAATATCCTGTCCCTGTGGGTGTATCAGTTGACCGTTCAGATGTGTAAGCACCGTCTGTACTTTCACCAAAAGCCCACCTATCAACAGTTGAATAGCTGTTGTTAGCCGCAGTAGCTGCGGTGGCTCTTTGCCAAACCTGCATTGCACCGTTGATGATCAGATTTCGGTGAGTCAAAACTTGATCAGTCACCTGATTAATGCCAATAGTGCTAAGTGCCATTAGGTAATCTCCAACACACTCAGAACTGCGTCACAGGAATTGTCTTGTGATGCGTATACCTTCAAGACATCTGTAGCGTTCATAACAATTTTTTGGTCGCCTCCAACGACAACAAGTGATGAACCCACAGGTACAATTGTGTCTTTCACAATGTGTCTTAAATTAGACGCAGACCCCGCTCCGCCATCATAGAATTCAACCGTAACAGTTATGGAAACAGATAAGATGTTAGCAATGTTAAGGCCGATAATTGTCGTCTCTGTAGAACTTGGACAAGTATATAAGGTCGTTTTGCCCGTTGAGGAGGTGTCAATATTTTGCGCCGAAAATGTTTTAAATTCGTTTGCCATTTTTCTATCCTAACGCTATCGCAAATGCTAGCGCATTTGGGTCTTGTTCCGTGAAGTTTACTGCATTACCGCTAGCATCGTTAAAGATCATTTTTTCTGCTGGCAACGTGCAAAATATTGTTCTGGTTCCTGAAGACCAGCTTATCTTTTCATCACCAATTGTAAGCGACACATTATCTGCCAAAGTGACTGCTGTACTTAAAGCAATACTTGTCTGGCTATTCACCGTAGCAATAGTCACAACGCCGGAGATTCCTGTCCCTCTGACGCGCTGTCCCACAGTTAGAGTACCTCCAGAGACATTATCAACTGTAACGGCTGTAGAGGCGCTCACAGCGCCGTTTACGAGTGCTGTAATCTTTGTGCTACTGCTTTCTAAGATCGTAGTCCTAGCCAGTGTTGTACCAGACAAGGTATATGTTCCAATGCCAACCTCAAAGTTCGTGCCGTCAGAACAACCATAATAGGTGGTGTTGCCATTCCCTATTTCGGAAAAAGCCTCAAACCCAGTTATTGCACCAGCTAATGTATATGTGCCAGTGCCTGTGGTTGTGGTCGTCTCTTTGACGCGATCTTTAAGTACAAGAGTCATTACTTCAACTCGATTGACAAGTTCCCTGCGTTAATACGGAATATATCTCCAACTGCTATCGTCTTACTTGCGTCCAATTCTCCAATAAACAGCTTGTTGGAACCGTCAAAGGTTAAGACCACATTGTCTGAAATTGACACAGCAGTATCCAGAACAATACTGGTCTGGCTATTTACTGTGGCTACTCGCACAAAACCGCTAATTCCGGTGCCAGTGACAATATCGCCTACAACGATTGTTCCGTTGTTTGTGTCAACCGCCACGTTAGCTGATGAGCTAACCGCGCCGTTCACAAGGGCTGTAGCAATATTCTTGTCTGCAACGAAAGCCGCAGTAACCGTATAAGTAGATGCTGTTCCAGCGGCGGCTGCGTACTCAATATTATTGTCGTTAATCACTCTCTGAGTATCACAAACAACAACTGCTGACGCACTGTGCGCGGCGGCAGTGCTTAGTCCTCGCACGTTGTGCGCTCCCCGTGTGGCACCTGTAAGAATATTTGACCCGTCAAAGTTTAGAGCCACATCATCACTGAGCGAAACTGCTGAACTTAAAACAATGCTAGTCTGACTATTTACTGTAGCCACCCTAATGGTTCCAGATATGCCCGTGCCAGTAACAACCTGACCGACAACTATTGTGCCGCTATTTCCATCAACTGTTACAGCGGTTGATGAACTAACAGCACCGTTTACAGTCGCGGTAACTGTGCTTGATCCTTTGCCAGCATAGGTAATGACTTCATCATCAATAACAATATTTCCGCTAGTAGGGAATGCTTCTGCGTCTGTTAATATTATTGATGTTGCGCTGTTTGTTAGAGCAACCGCCAAGGTTGTTGTTGACTGCTTCCAGTTCGCTGCGGTGACTTGTTGCCTTGTATAGTTAGCATCGTCTGTGTCCACCTGTACTTCTATAATTTTTCCAGCGTCCGCCTCAACTCCAGCGGTGTAGCCAGTTGCCAAGCCAACATAGATATCGTTATTTGGCGTAGCAAAAGAGAGTGAATTGTTCTTAAATATGAAGTCAAGAACCCTTCTCTCTAGGTAGTTGGTTGCTGCGTTTGATGTTGCCATCGTTCTTACTCCTGTTTAAGTGCGTGGCCTATCAGGTAGACCTCTCCTGTAGGCATCACTATTCTCTCTAGCTTCAGCCAAATCTTTTAAGCGTTGTATTTCCTGCATGAACCTTTGCTCATACAGTTGCATCATATCCTGTTCACCCTTCATGTAAGTATACGCTTCTACAAGTGAACCGTAAAGAAGGGCATTGGGGGCGTTGGTACTGAGCCAAGTGTTGCCTGTACCTGCACCAGCCGTGATGCTGGCTGGTCTATAATAATAATGAAGCTCTACTGTATATGCCTGATCTGGTGTCGGACCTACAATAAAGTTGTCTATATCAAAAATACCATAGTATTTTGGAACAGCGTTACTGCCATAATCTATTGAGTAACGCTGGATAAAGTTTACATCCTTAATATCCAAAAACTCTTTATAGTTAGCTGTTGTGACTTGGAAAGAAAAAGGTGCTAAATAATCGTTAGGGACATTTAAGTAAGGGTCACTGGCTGTTAACTGTGAGGTAGCATTTTTCCTAAATAGTTCTAAGTCAACCAGCGTAAAAATACGGTCTTCCGCGCCACGAATAAACACAGGCAGGTTAGTTACAAAAGAAGTTTCCTCATTCTCTGTAAAATTCTTTATCGCGTCTTGTAGCTCTGTGTATGTAAATGACATGTCACTTGCTCACTATACTATTGTTATATTGCCGACCATACCGCTATGGTTAGTGCACTGATACACCAAAGATGTATCGCTTGGTTCATGCGGGACAATGAACTGCGTCAATCCGGTGGTAGAATTGTAATTATCTGTCACCCCTGTTGTAAAAGCAGAGCCACCGTTAGATGTCCTGATTTGCAAAGGGTGGCTTGATACATTAGCTGTATTGTCAATCAAATATGTGTGACCCTTGTAGAAGGTAAAGTTCGGGTTGTTACCTGAAGTTGCCCCGGGACCAGTAAATGTATACGCGGTAGAGCCATTCACACCAGCGGTGTATTTGGTTACAGGGCCGCTTGCCTCATCATTCAAGCGTAGCCAAGCTCCGCCGTGGGCAAAATACATCCCTCCGAGCGCATGAACATGAGCAATAGCCCCATGATATGTTGACGCGCTGGGCAGATCACTCAAAGCTGCATAATAGAAAACGATCTTGTTCGCGCCTTGACTAACGTCAAGAACACCGTTTGTGTCGATAATATCCGTAAGCGTGGTTCCATTACCTAACGCACTGTAGATCTCATCGAAGTTATCGTTTATCTTGTCCGCACCTGCACGAAGGGTATCACCCGTTCCATCATTAGCTGATGTTCCAATTCCTACTGCTTGTTTTGCCATTTAAGCCTCGTCAAAAGTCTTGCTTGCCGAATCGAATGTAACACTTATCGAATCAAACGTCGATGATGTTGTTGCTACACCAGCGGCAGCGGTTGCAACCCCGCCTCCGCCTCTTATGCCGCCGATGGTTGCTGTTTCGCCAGTAACTGTAATTGTATACGAATTGGCATCAACAACGGTGATTGTGTACCCAGCAGCTTTGTTCAAAACGGTTGTGGAAAAACCGTCAAATGCTTGTGTTTTACGGAAAATAACAACATTGGATGTGCTGCGTCCATGAGATGGTTCAAACACAGTAATCACAGAGGAACCCGCGCTTCCTGACTGAAAGGGGTTCATCACTAAAAGAACCTGACCAGCTACCTCGGTGGCTGTGTCCGGTCTAGGTTGTAAAAGAGCCTGTGGGTCCGGCCCTATTCTGCGTGGGTTCAGTTGTGGGTGTTTCTCTTCATACTCATCTGGCCCAACTTTAAGACCATTCCACTCAACCAACATCTCTGCAAGACGATACCGAAACCCGGAACGATCCGAAAGACCCCAAGCCCTTTTACCAGATGCGTGTCTTGCCATTAATTAACCCGAAGATATTGAATACTTGGCTGAAGCTTCAGCGGCACTCTGTCCTCGTCCTCATCTGCTGCACGTTGAAACTCTTCTTCGTACACTGACTTTAAAAGCTGAATTCTATCCGGGGCTTTCTTCATCGCGACGTAATAAGCTAGACCTGCAACCATACAAGGATAGAACCGAAACGGTGCGTCATTAGTGTTTACCAATGTGTCAGCGTCATCCATCCTCTGCACAAAATAGTAAATCAAAGTATCTGTGGAGCTATCTGGAGTGGGCCACAGCGTCACCTGTGGTAGTGTTTGACGATTATAAAAATACTGACTCGGACGACCTTCTGTTGTTTTTGCAGGGATCGTTAAGTAATCACCCCTAGACATCCGCGACAACTCAAAGTCTGTGCCACTGCGACGTATTACTACTTCCAACAAGTCCGTATAGTCTGATGTGAAGGTGTATGTCGCTGTGCCTGATGTCAAAGCTTGTGTGCCTTGCTTAACCGTCCACAGGTTAAGACCTCTGTTAGCCCAGTCAGCAAACATTAAGTTAAGAGAGCGCCTTGCTGTTTTAAAGTCATAACCAGTGCGAGCTTCTAACCCACACCGCTCATACGCCTCTTCAATAATTTCAGCGACGTTTAGCTCGAAGTTTCTGGATCCTGAAAGAGCCATTATTTTTTCCTTCTTAAAGATTTTACTCTGCGTGGCTTACCCGCTGGCTGTCCTAGTCTCTTCTTTTGTGATATTCTACTACGTTTTTCTGCTGCTGTCATTTCTTTGGATGTCTTAGGGGTCTTAGAAGAAACCCGCTTTGAGGGGCGGCAATATGGAGTACCCCGTTTTTCACCCTTGCGACGCCCACACGCTTTCCCCGTGGAAACATCTTTCCAGTCCTCTTTGAACCACCGTTTAAGGGCCGCTCCCTTTTTAGTCTTTCGTACTGCCATATCTCATCCATACTTACTGAATAACTGCAAACAAATAAACAAACAAACCAAGAGAGATAACTATAATAGTAGCAACAAGAACAATTTGCTTTATCATTTCTTCAAATTCTCTGGACGCTTGTAGCTTTCGCCTACGTTCTGCCGCCGCAGCCTCTTTTGCCTCTTGTATCCTTCTTTGTCTTTCTTCTAAAATATTCTTCCATGTATTCGGTCCAAAACGCATATTCACCATAGTAGCTACTTCTTGTAGCTTTTCGGCTGCTATCTTAGCATCAATAACTTCACGAGCAACGGACTCAACACCAAACTGATCTTTTATACCAACGCCAGACTTTTTGTTCCTAGCCTCGTTTACCTGCTTTTGACCTGTAAACAAAGCATCTATCTGACCCGCGATGTCTCCTATATCATTAGCTGTGCCAATGGCGCTTTTAATACCGTCAACGGCGCTTTTAACTAAAGCTATCCCAGCCAAGGCCGTTGATATTGGTTCCATAATTATCTCTCTGGTTAATCACGGTCGTAGAATTACAGGGCCGCTATCAATATATCTTGGTTGTTCGGTATTTAAATGTTCCCCCTTTTGCTTTTTTCTTGCTGTTTCCCCAGTTTGCTGCGCCGACTTTACGACATTTGGCGATTGCCCCGCTTGCATACGCTGACGGGAAGACTTTATAACGGCGCTTAACCTTGCTGTAACATGCATCTTTAGCCATTCCTTTTTTTCCTTCTTGCACGTTTAGTTACTTTTCTTCTGTCACTTAAAACAGTACCGCACCCCCTAGCAACTCTGGGATTACTGGATGGTCTTTTCCGTCTTTGTGGTGGCTTTGATATTTGCTTTGTCATCGATCCACGCGAGATTGTCATTTTTCTTCTCCAAGAAATCATCCCACAAAACTCTTAACATCTTATGGTTTTCCGTGACCTTCATATTAACCACTGCGACTTCGGTTTTTAAGTCTGTGACAGACATACCAATCCACCCGCAGAAACCCAACAGGGCTACAATAAATATCTTATTGTCCATTAGCACTTCCACCTCCGCCGTGCAGCGCAGATACGTTTCTTAGGCGTTTTGCTACAATTGATGTTATGCATCTTCATCTGCCCTTTTGAGCGGCTACAGTATGAAGAACGACGTTTAGCAGATGCGGACCCCTTCTTTACTTTACCAGTAACAGCGGTCTTTAACTTTGACCCGGGGTTGGCGCGGCGGTACGCCGCCACACCAGCCTTGGTCATTCCCGCTCCAGATTTTGTAGAGCGGAAATTTTTCTTATTACGACTTGGCATCTTGGCTGGTTTTCTAGCCATTAGCCAAAGAATCCAGTAAGCGAATCTACGTTGGTGAGTGTCACATGACACTGATCATCGAAGATCATACCGTGGTCAGGTATGGTGATCTGATTGTCGTCGGATGTGTGGAACACCATCGACAACAGAGTTGCACCGCCACTGCCGTTTTTAAACACCACCGCAGGTGACCCGCTAGAAGCTGTCTTTACATAGAAAGCTTTTAAACGAGTTCTACCACCCAGCACTGTTCCGGTAGCTGTAACTGTTTTTGCTGTGATAGAAGCAGCCATTCCGCCCTCCTATTAAGCAAGGTTGTTGTTCTGCTGATACAGGATTGTAAAACGAACAAGACCCGCGTTTGTTGCAGCAGAAGCTGTCACAGTCAAACGAATGTCTGCTGTACCAGTGTCCTGCCAAGCTAATGCAGCGCCAGCCTGAGTTGTTGGGTACTTACGTCCAGCAGATGTCCCACTTGCAAAAGTGTTCAGGATTGTAGCTGCGCCACCCACAGTGTCACCGACACTAAGGTTAGTTGTGCCGCTTGCTGCGGTGATAACGTCAATCACGCAATCAATGATCTGAGAGTTTGCAGGGATAACAACATCAGTAACTACAGCAGCTAAAGCACCACCTGATAGGTCTGCTGAAAATGTCTGAGCCATAACAACTTGACCGACGTTAGCAATGTTTGAGCCGAGAGTCGTGCCTGTTGTGTTCTTGATAGTTCCGGCCTTAATAGGACCAGAGAAAGTAGTGGTAGCCATTTAAGTCTCCTGTCGTGGCTAGTGTCAACCGCCCAATGCAGTTGTCAGGAATAAAACATTGTACAACAAAAAAGGGCAGCATGGAAGCTGCCCTTTAATATCATTTTGCCTACACTTATGCGCCCGGTGAACCGAACACTGCGCGAGGATCTGAGAAGCCGAAGCTATAACGCTCACGAGCTTTGTACCGCATGTTGCCAGTGTCGAAGTCTGGGTCCATTGCAGTTGACAGAGCCATACGCTCAAAGTGCTTGAAGCCGTTTGGTGCATCAGTCTTAATGAAGAATGCGTCTGTGTCAGTTAAGAAGTCGTTGACTACATAACCGTCTGGAAGCATGCCCATTGAGCGCAATGCGTTTGTGTCGTTGTCTGCTGTACCTACCCGAAGGTTTGATACCATAAGACGCTCGGCAACAAACTGAAGCTGGCGAGGAACGATAAGCTTCATGCCTTTAAGGGCAATAATCAAACCGCGCTCGTCAGTGAAACCAGCGATGGTGATAAGAGAGTCTTCAAGAGAAGTCTCATTCAAATCAGCAGCAGTTGCTGGCTCATTGGCGAATGTGCCACCGTTTGTAAGCGGGTGATTAGTGGCGCAGAGAGCAACACCGTCACCACCAGCAAATGCGCCAGCGGAGAAAGCGTTGTTAAGAACTGCGGCAGCTTTAACCTGCTTTGTGTGTGCCATTGAACGAGCAAGGGCACGAGTGTACCGAGAAGCAAGACGATCGTAAAGATTGTCCTCAACTGCTTCTTCAGTGATTGAGAAGGCCATTGCCACTGTCTCGTGGTTGTAACGAGCAGTGTAAGCTTCGTTGGCATCGTCAAAAGTGACACCTGTGCCTTCACCCTTAACAGGTGCTGCACCGAAACCTGACAGCATTACCTCTTCTTCAAACGCCCGGTCAGAAGACTCGGTGTCGAAGATTTCAGCATGCTGACCTTCGTATCGGGTGTATTCCATTCCAAAGAGAGCGTTTAGACCGGGCTCTAGTTCTTTGGCAAGTTGTGCGCGAGAAATAGCCATTATCTAACTCCCTATGAAATTGCCGCTTCAGAATCGGCCTGAAGCAATGCATGGTTGTTGATCATCACAATCATAGGAATACCTGCGGCTGCAAAGTCTTCGTTGTCTACATCATCAAGAATGCCAACAATCTTCAAAGGAAGAGAGGCGTTTGATGAGTCTAATGTAGCAACATCCATCTTTGCGGATGAGATTCCTGTGGTTGTACTTCCGCTTGCGCCGCTATCTAACATTGTGTTTTCAAAGATAGCTGCTTTCGCAGTTGCTTCATCTGTAATTGTCGCATCTGTAGCGATAATGAAGCGCTGAAGTGGGTTATCATACACAAATCCTGTGATCGGGAAATTTGTGTCTGCACTTCCTGAACCGGCCCATGTGTTCGAGAACACTTTCTTTCCGGTAGTGGCTGAAACATACTCACATCCTTGGAACACGCCAACATACGCCACGGTGTCTCCTGTAGCAGAACCAACAACGATTGAACCACCGTTGTCGCACTTTACTGGAGTACCTTGGAATATTGCTGCTGCGGAACTGCCGATGGGGTATGCATTTACACCGCCAGTAGCTGGAGTGCTACCCGCAGTGTTAATCGGCTTGAGGCCGAAGGCAACATTAGTGTTTGCCATTGCTTACTCCTTGTTTTGTAGGAGGTCAGCCATCTGACTTACCTCCGAATGATACACGGCTTTTCCTATCCGAATGGATAGGCATTGAGGGATGTTGTTCCCTCATCAGGCTTTGGTCCACGGCTTCCATTTGTTGACGGGTCTGCTCCCGATAGTATTCAGTTCGCTCTTCTACCGTTTCCTCTGGGATACGAGCAAGCATTAAGCCACCTACTCCTATTACACCTGCATGCTGACCATCATCGATGGTTGGATACTTACCAGCCATCTCAGGATATTCGTCAGCCCGTACAGGCTCCCAACCTTCCCGAAGCTTGGCGTTTACGTTCATCTTGTCATCCTCACCACGAAGTGATGTACGAATCCAACGATGTTGGTAACCGTCCGGTGCTTTCGGGGCCTCCAGTTTAGAAGGAGGTGCCCAAGGCTTTCTTCTCTGGGTCTTAGCGCGAGTTGTCGCTTCGCGTGGCGTTCTTGTAGAATCAGTCATCTCTTACTCCTTAACATACTTTGCATATTCTTCAAGCGGAACATTTAACCTTTTCGCTATTGCGATCTGCGAAGGAGTCAATTTGACTGTTCTGCGCCCCTTCCCTGACGGTGCTTTAGAAGCACTGGACTCCGCAGAAGCGACTCGGGGTCCAGAATCACCGCGCTTTGTTTCCTTAAATTTTTGTGGAAACTCTGCACGAATCCTCTTGTCAAGTTCATTATAGTACTCATCGGACGCTGGGTCAAATCCTTCGTCCTCGATTAACTGTCTGTGTACGCCAAAAGCAGCGTATGTCATGGGTTGATCAGTGCCAAACCATTCATTACTAGAAGCCCAAGCCTCCGCTTTCGGATCAGGTGGAGCAGGTTGTTGCGCCGCTTGTTGTTGCGGAGCCGGAGCATTGTTTGCTTCTTCTTTAGCAACACTGGCTCTTTCTTGCCTTTTTCGAGCTTGATCCAACTGCGCTTCGTCTAGAGCTAAACGGCTTATGTTCTTTTGAGCCTCGAACATGCCGTCAGCATCGCCTTCTTCGTAAGCTTTTTGATACGCTTGTTTAGCAGCCTCCGCCTGTGATTTAACTCTAGTGTCAAATTCACCGACGTAAGATTGATCCAAAGACTCTAAACGACTTTTTAGCTCGTCGTTCTGTTTCTTTACTTCTGCTGCAAAGTCAACAGCGGCTTTCCTTTGAGCTTCCTCCTCACGATACCTGTGCGTTAATTTATTTATTCTAGTCTGCACAGACTTAGAGTACTGCTCAAGCTCCTCTTCTTTTGACTCGGATCCTTCCTCTTGTTGCTCCTCTTCAACAACCTCGAGCTCCGCAGAAGTATCATCCTCTGCCTCTATAACTTCGACTTCTTTTTCTTCAGTTTCTGCGGCGTTAGTTGACACAACTACCCTCCGTATGACTTGATATCGTCTGGATCGACGATGGTTGCGATGACCTCGTCATCGTTAATAATGCGGACTTCACCACCCTCGATACTAAACCGAGATCCAGCGTAGCGCCCGATACACACCCAATCACCTACCTTACACCAAGGATCACCGCCACCAAATTTGTCGGCATCTTTGTATGCTAGAGGTCCAACCTTTACGACATAAGCTACAACAGTAGCCTTTGACTCACGGTCTCTAACTTGATCAGGAACATAAATACCCCCTTCAGTCTTATCACGGCCCATATACGGCATGACTAATATACGCCATCCAGTGGGTTGTGGAATTCTTTCTGTAAGGGATTTTTTCTTTGCGGCCTCTTCGGCCTTCTTTTTCGCTTCGCGTTGCGCGACAACGTAGTCAGGTACTATCAGTGTCTTCGACATAATTCACCTTTTTCAGCAGGGCCTTTAATTCATCAAGAGCATAAGCGACACCCTGTATTTCGCCGACTCTTGCTTTGTAGTCCTCCCAATCGGAAACACTACCACTTGTGATGGATTGACTTATGTCATCCATCCTATCAATCAATCTCTTGTTGTATTGACTAATAAAATTATAAACATCCATGCATGCCCCTTATTTCTTTTTTATAGCGCCTCCGCGCATACGACGCATAGCCATCTTCTTGGCTTTGTTCATGCCGCCCATCATTTTTTTAGCTACTACATTACCACCACGATTGCGGCGCATAACTTTCTTTTTAGCTCCAGCCATTTTCTCGTTTCCTTCTTCGGGTTAAGATTAGACCTATATAATCTTCTTTTGTGTAGTTTTCGTAGTATCCCATTTTTTCTAGCTTTTTACTAGCATCATCTAACTCTGACAACCTTTGTATGAATACCATTGTAAAATCTGTTTGAAAAGCTAATAACCATAAATCTATCTTATTAGAAGCAAACCATTCATTCATTACTACACATGCGGCTTCAACTTGATCATAGGGCTGCTCTGCATTCTCCTCAACACAAATTACAACTGAGTGTTTAGAGGTAAGCTTTTTACACTGCGCTACTACAGTCTTCCACAAATCTTCCTGATCCAGACACTCAACAACTTTTAACCTATCGTCCTGTAGTGCCTTCTTTGCGAAAGGACAAGGAGCGAAGCCAGCTTGTGCGTCAACCACACTTAAATCAGTGTGTACCCAATTTTCTATGAGTTCTCTCATATTATTCTACACTAGCTTCCAAGCAAATACCCAACAGGGTTATCAAAGAAACTTCTTGATTTGTTTGGAGAGTAAATCTGTCCACTAGATCTTCTTTTACGCTCTTTCATCCCGAACTTCTCAAGGAAGCTGTCAAAAGCACTGGTCTCAGGAACAGGCTGATACATGTTGCCCCCAACATTTTTGAGGTTTGAGTAATCTACTTGAGCAAATTGATTAGCTGTTGAAGAGCCACCAAGTGCTGTCGTTCTAGTTGCATCTTCGATCAGTTGCATAATGTTAGGTTCTGGTGCTGGAGAAATTTGATTTGGCCTAAACTCTGGACCCATTATTTGCCCTGAAGGAAGACGGGCACCATTTGGAACTTTTGAAAAATCCTTATCCATTAAGTCTCTTACAGACATTCCATGCTCGTCTAGAAAATCCTGAACATTGGGGCTTAGTTCCACAGAATTTCTACCAAGATAGCCGCCAAGGGTGTCAAGCCCTGCAAGCTGCTCACCCGTCATGTTCGGAGCTGTAGGTATCCCTCCTCTAATTCCACCTGTCAGAGCATCCATGACACGATCAGGGTCTAAGGATGACTGTTGTTGATCAGGTCTAGAAGAAAATGAATTTATTGTGCCATCAAGATTCTGTGTTGTTTTTCTGCCATCCGGCATAGTTATCTCATTCATCCCGTTTGACATCGGGGTTATAGTGACTCCATTTTCTAATGTTTTTGACCCACTTCCAATATCCGCTGGAGCAGTGCCTATCGAAGTAGGTTCTGGGGCTGGGACCACAGGAGCAAAAGCACCAACAAGCGCATCTTTGGCTTGAGTAGGATTTAACCCGCCAAGAAACTGACCTAGAATACCACCACCCGGATTTGGATTATTTGGATCGAACCTTTCAAAACCAGTCACACCGGGCAAGCCGTACTCTTTAGTACCTATCTGAGCCAAGGCCATACCAATGGGCCCACCAGCAAGACCCATTGCTCCACGGGCAAGCATTTCACCTGTGCCTTGCTTTCGAGCCTGCTCCATTACAGGCCCATAAACTGTTTGATATCCTGCGTCCTGCACCCCTGCGCGAAGTTTTCCTTCTCCAGCCGGGTCATAAGCGGGGTTGTAACCAATTTGACCCTTTACATTTTGAGGGTTCATGTACTTTGAAAACTGATTATTAGCAATACCCATACGAGTATTCAGATTCATGTTGGCTGAATAGTCTATCTTACTGGGGTCTATACCAAGAACTCGGCTAAAAAGGCCCTCTTTACCATATGGATTCGAGGCAGTAATTCCACGCTGAGTATTAAAAAGACTCTGCATGTCTGCTACAGCTTGGTTCATATTGGTCGATGGACCAGTGTAGCCCGGGTTATCAGCGTCGTTTACAAAGTTTCCACCAAAGGTGTAATTACCTGTGGTCTGCGCCCCGTCAGCCATAGCCCCCGCCATCGCAATATCTTGCTGTAGGGATTGATCCATATCCTCATCGGACAGACCAGATGAATCTTGGTTCCAGTTACCCATTAACTAACTCCACGGAACTTTCCACCTTTGAGTGCTTTGCCCATGCCACGGCACGACATGTACTTGCCATTCTTGGCATTTACAACTGATGACATGTGTTTTTCCAATGTCTCTGACCCACCGTCCTTGCGACCACGAGCTTCCTTCATTAACTTTTGTGCTGATCCTCGAGTAATACTAAGATCATCTGCAAACTGGTTTAATCTTGGTCTTGCCATTCTTCCCTCGATCAATAATTTCTTCTATGGTCCTGTCACAGCCAATACATCTTACACCTTCTTCGTCTAAGACACAAATACCTACGCACGGACTCTTGCCTACTTCCGATTCATCCACGCTGTAGCACCCATAAACGCCCCAACAATACCCGCGCCGGAAATATAAAACAAATTAGATATATCAGACAAAGCTGTAACTCTATCTAAAGGTATAAAAAACATGGCTGCGGTAAACACACCCATACTAATCAGTGTGTACCTTGCCATACGCAGTTGCGCTAGATTTTTTCGTAACTCTGTTTCAGTCTGCCTGATCTCTTTGGCGTGTTCAAGCTCCTCGTCGGTAACTACCCCGTCGCCATCCATATCGTATTGGTCGTAGCCGCTGTCTTTCTGAAGGCGCTTTGACATCACTTCTTACCAAAAAACTTAGCGGCACCGCGCATACCAAAACTGGCAGCAACAATCGTACCAAGAGTATATTGATAGTACTCCGGCATGGCCTCAAGAGCAGTAAACCCATCAGATACAATTTGTCTCCCCCATTCTCCGCAAAATGCCAAAATTAATGGAACCGAAAAAAGTACAGTTAACCACTCATCCTTCCAGCTATGTGCAGAAGCATCAGCCATTTTGAGATCCCAGTCAATCTCGCCTGTGGCCTTCTTCTGCATAATGACAGCTTCAGCCTTGGCCTTGGCAACCTTTGCACCAGCCTCGGCTTTCTTGGTTTCAACCTTACCCTCGAGCCACGTTGAAGCAAGGTTTCCTAGTGGTCCTATAAGAGCCTGTATCATTCTATGATCCTCACAATATAGTTCGTGCCATCTGTGTTCTTTGATACCTCAACGGTCTTATTTTCACAAGAATACCGCACAGAAGTAGACTTTTTGTATAGATTACGCTCTATGGTGCGCTTGGCTTTCAAACATTTAGAAATTTGCTCATAAGCGGTATGCTCTGATACATCGCCGCTCATGTACAAAATCAACGTCATAGTTTTAATTACCGTTGCGTCCATTCCTAAGCTTCTCTATCTGACTCTCAATATTTGTAATTCTTTTTTCATAGAAGTCTAATGTCAATTTTTGTTGCTGGTCATGCGGAGCGCGACCTTCATCTATCTGTTCTTGAAGCTTCCCAAGTTGCTCTGCTAAATGTTCAATCAACATATACTGTTCACTGTCGGCTGGCAGAACACCCATATCACCTCTAGGCCATTTTATGCGAAACTCTGTGTTTTGTCCTAAGTCAGCCTCTATCAAGACAAATTTATTTTCAATCGTATTCAGGCGTTCAATGATTCCGAAATATGCCCATGTGCCAATAGCCGCCCCAACAACCATCGCCATGAGGTTCCGTATAGGCATTGATAGTTCAGTGTTCTCATTTATCTTGGTTGCCACTATTCAACACCCAGAACCTTTGACAGCCCAAATACTTCAAGCATTATGAAGGTAAAGAAAAGCAGCAAGATTGAACCAGCTATTAGCTTGCCGCTGAAATTGGTCGAACCAATCTTGATAGCTACAAATTCATTACCCAGTATACGAAGCACTAGCTCAAAGCTGTTTTGTCCGACATTAACCTCAACAGGTTTTTTCTTTTCTTCCATCAGATAATACCCCTAATCGTTCTGAGGTCATCCAAGTTTTTCTCTTTCTTCCCGCCGTCATACTCCCACGCATAACCACGACTGACCATTTCCTCGTTGATGTTCATAACACCACACCAAATAGTCCCAAGCATTCGACCGTACTTGCCGTCCTTTTCGGTAGCTACCCACAGTTTGTCACACTCTGACAGGCGGCGCTCCAAAAAATCCTTGGCTTCAAGACCAAGTTTTTTCTCTTCCAAGTCTTTGGTTCTGGATTCTGGTGTATCAATACCAGTCAGTCTAACACGTTCTTTTTTGGTAAGATCGAAGCCAAGATCTATGAGTATATCAACGGTGTCACCGTCAACCACCTTGACTACTTCTTTGATTTTGTACTCATACATATCAAACCGTACCCCTATTACCTAGACAGTTGACCTTTAGGCAAAGCTCTGCACCTGTAACTGACTGGTTTGTAGCCTTTGTAGTACTTGTGTACATCACTTGCCATACCCATCGCCCTGACTTTACATGTCTGCTCTATGTCGAACCACTGTTGCCCCTCAAAAGTTACGCAGATTTCCATGTTAGCTATCATGCAAGCAACAACAATCGCCTGATACATCTACCTCTCACGTTTTAGGTCAGCCTGTGTGTTGATACGATAAATGTTCACATCGTTACGATCATTGGCAATACCCTGCTGCGCCTGCATACGCTGCATAGCCAACTGTGCCGACTGCTCTAACTTAGCCTGATCAATCTGGAAGTCCATTGCATCATTCTGCATCTTACGCTGGATCTCTGTGGTATCGTTCTGCAACTCCTGCTGGCGAATCTCAACCAGTGGGTCAGGCTTTTGCGGCGGAATCAGAAGAGGTGACAACTGTTCAAGTGTTTCTGAAATCTGCTGTGCAACCATAGCTTCAACAGCCATTGGGTCAACCTGTGGCACTACCTCTCCTGCCATCTGTGCCTGTTGAACTGCTTTTTGGAATACATCCTCAACAATATCCCTAGCAAACAAAGACACATGCTCTTGAATGTGAGCCTGCAACAACAAGAAAGCCTGCGGACTAGCCTGAATAGCAGGGGACTGAATCATGGATGCATGAACTCTGATATGAGCACGATGATCCTGCTCCTTGAATGCCTGACTAGGTGCACCCTTCAGAGCCATAGCATTTTCCATAGCCGGGTCATTCGGCTGCGGTGGCTGCGGCGCTGGTAAGATAGCGTCGATGTTCTTCACATCCAATGCATCATACATCCGGCGATAGGCTTCATACAGATTATGCATCTGCGGCGCGGCCTGTGCTAACTGCAACTGTGTTTGTGCAAGAGACAGACGCTGGGCCATAGAAAAAATCGACGGGTCAGATACAGGGAGAATATCTATGCGCCCGTCGAAGTCCTGCGCCATGATAGCGGGATTTATATTCGCCCCGATAGCATATGGATACGGCACAGGGTTAGTAGAGAAAATCTCCGCCAGCATACGAAACTCAGCTTTCTGAGCGTAATGCAGCCGCTTATGAATGCTTGATATAATCTTTGAACCCTGCTCAATCAGGGCCACTGTTGTTCCCACGGGAGCCTGTGAGTTGACATCTGCGACCTTTGTGTCCGCAACCTGTGCAAATCGTCTACCTGAATCAACGACCACCCCGAGTAATTGAGCCAGCGTTGCAGAAGGCTCCTTGTACGGCAACGGGATAATAGAATTGCGAACATCACCGCCGGGAACATCGATATCGCGGAACTCACCCGGATTAATAGGCTCATCGTCGTTTCGTACACGAACACCACGGGCTTTGAAACCACCCGGTAAATTCGAGAGCGTACCCGCATCAATAAGCTGACGGAGAATAGATGTGGCAGCACGAGATAATCCTCCAATCATATGCAGTAAGCCAAACCCGTAGAAACCAAAACCGGGCAGGAACTTGAAGTGAACAAAAAAATCACGCTTGCGGCGCATTGGATCCTGCTCACGATAGTTCCTTACTACCGAGAGAATCTGTCCCGAATCACCGTCCATAGTGACGATATACGGCAGCTTGATACCCGTAGCTTCACCTTCCTCATCCAAATCCTCAAATCCCTCAAGATCCAAGTCAACATGGATTTCGTAAAGTGTATACACCTCATCACTATATCCCGGGCGTAAACCCTGAAGCTCGTCAGCCTTTCCACGAATTGTCGAGTCAGACTCTTCATCTTCTGTTGCAGACAAGTCAACATCTCGATAAACACCTCCTACCTGTAACTTCCTTATATCGTTCTCAGTCATACGAACAACGTGAGTGTAACGCTCCGCTGTACGCAAATCTGACGCAGCATAAGGAACAATCAAATCTTCAGCCGGAACAAACTTGGATACCGCCCTCTGACGAGTGGGATCAAAGTAAACCTTCTTAAACGTAGAACCAGTAATCGGAAGGTAAAACAACATCTGATCCGTGTCCTGATCAAACTCCTCCATTACCTCCGTAATCTGGTAATTCATAAAGTCCTTAACACGCTGGGCCTGATCCTCAACTTCCTTGGTCTGCTGACCAAGTATCTGCGTCTTTACAGGACCACCCGGAGGCAACATCTCTTTGTATGCCTGCGCCTGAAACTGCGTCACAGCCTCGCTCAATAACGGATGCGTTACACCAGATGAACCAAGAAACGGCTCAGAACGCTCCTCATAATTAATCCCCAGT
>VMHT01043215.1_pt1 | contig 18802 bp, 23 predicted proteins | sample 4693611 | NCBI WGS metagenome assembly VMHT01 (sample SAMN12280063, study PRJNA550983) | marine metagenome | isolation source: seawater sampled from same location over 5 years 0.02-0.2 micron viral filtrate | place: USA: collected off the coast of southern California halfway between the port... ...
ACAGACTTTATTTCATTATGTAAGTTTAGGTAGTCTGTGCGTATGTTAGAGTAAAACCCTTTGATAATATTAATATTTAATTTACATGGATCACTACTTCCACAGAGTGCAGATAATATGTTGTTTTCATCTTTGAATATTGTACCACCATATTTTTTACACACTATACAACGTTTTTTCTCTCTTAACCATTTTTGTTTTTTTTCTTTCATAGAGAGGGAAGTATCTCGGAGTATTCTTTGTTTTTGCTTTGTAATTTTATCGTCGTATGATTGTTTTAAATTATAATAGTTTTTAATAGCATCATCAATGGACTCGCTCATTATATATATTCGATATTAAATAAATTTGCAATTACCTCCTATTAAGAATTTCTAAATCCGGATTATCCCATGTTGTAGGCAAATTAGTGATCATATTTTTTCTACGTTTTATATCGTGTAAATAATTTAATTTAGTTAATATGTACTCTTTTTTCTTTCTATTATTTAACTCCTGTTCTTCGGGTGTAAGTTTACCTTTATAGCGATATAATAAAAGACCTCCAAATATAAAAAAGAAAAATCCACACATACCTAAATTAAAAAATATATTATTATGTTTATCTTTGAATTTCCTACATTCTTTGAGGGAACCATTTATAAAATATTTAACACCGGGTTCAACTAAAGTTGGTTTATTCATTATAAATAATAGGTATTTTTTCAAAAAATATTATACATATTATCTATAATGGCAGACGATAAAAACCCTCCATCCAAATCAACTGATAAACCAAATCCTCCATCAGGATTTCTAATATTTTTTATTGTAACACTGGTAATTACTGGATTGAAAATATTTATGCCTAGCAGTGCCGAGTATTTTGATTCAGCATATATATTGATTATTATAATTACACAGTATCTTATAAATTTAAATCTGACAAAGGTATTATGCTATGATCTTGATTACAAAAAAGCGTTTATGACAACTATAGTACCATGGGTTATTATATTTGGTATGATGAACATAATGTTAACTATTTTTCCTGGATGGTTAGTACCATTTTCAAACACATTTGGTTATTTTATAGCAAGTCTTGCAGGATCAAAAGATATAGTTAGAAGAATATTTAAAGATCCTGATACAGAACCCGCCGGTGATTTAGCAATGCCGCTTACTTATATTTATAATGATCAGTCATTGCTGGTAAATGAGGTAAGTACAGAAAACTTCGATACTTTTTGGAGTAAGTCAAAAAATTTACAGAGTCCCAATGCCGAGAATTTCAAAACCAATTTCAAAAATTTAATAATATTAAAAGACACAATTGCAAAATGCATATGGCAGATATTAACAGGAGGATTAATAACATCGATTAGTTATAATTTTATTCTTAATGGAAATTGTATGCCAACTGCAGAACAAGCCAAGCAGCAATCCGACCAGTTTAATGCAACTCTTCATGCTGAACAAAAAGAAGAAGATATGAAACCTACATATAATAATAGCCCTTTTATGTAATGTAACCTGAAAGTATTGTAGATTTGTTAATAAGATTATTTGATACAAATATTTTAATATTTGTATCAAAATATTAAAATAATATAATGGACAAAGCGTGTTTAGGTTTTACTAAATTACAAAGTATAGTGTGTGGCAATTTATTTCCATAATTTATAAAAAATGTGTATAAAATAACTGAAAATCTAAATTAATTTCAAAAAGTGTAACTATTTTTTCTTAAATGACTATATCTCTTTAAAAAAATAGGTGTGTTGTAGTTAATCCATATAAAACGATATAGTATGATAAAATTCCTAATATAATTGATAATAACCAAACAGGTATAACAGTTCTTTTCTTATAACCTATGCCAAAATCTCTAAGACTGCCATCTTTATTAAAAAGAAAATGTGGTTTAGACATGAGTATGATTGAATAAGAAAATAAAAAAATTAATATTGCGGTTGATACAATATGCTTTCTAACAACTGCTCTTTCCATAGTTATATATACAAATTATTATATTTTGTATAATAAAATTTTTATTTTGCTAATTAAACAAATTTAATTATTTTCTAAATTTACATCTGTAATAGATTTATCCATTTTTTCCTCTGTTTTAACATGTACTGTTTCTAATTTTACATCTTGCACACTATCATTTGCATCTTGCACACTATCATTTGCATCTTTCACACTATCATTTGCATCTTTCACACTATCATTTGCATCTTGCACACTATCATTTGCATCTTGCACACTATCATTTGCATCTTGCACACTATCATTTGATAATTCGTTATCAGATACCATAAGAGAAACTTCTATGTTGTCAATTTTTATAATATGTCTATGATCTTTATCTATTGTATTATACGTTTTTGGTTCAGTAAGATATGCGCTATATGCCCTTTCTTTTTTGATAGAATTATTTGCGATATGATTCATTGAATATAATTTCATTGCAATAAGCAAAATGTAACTTAACATAGGTGTAAATGATGCCGAACCCGCCCACGATCTGCCTACATCGGTAATGGAAAGTATCGTATTAATAAACTGTGTTTTAATACAAACCGTAACATATTTTTGGTATTTTGTATTAAGTTCATGCATTTCAGTCTTTATTATGGGATAATCCTCTATTTCTTTATCAAGATTTTCTGCTGATTTTGTAGATTCTATGTCCAAATAATTAATGCACCAATTTTCTCTCTTCAATTCAATTCTATAAACGATAAGAAAGAGAGCAAATGAAACTAAGTTAATCCATAATACACATGTATGATATACATCGCCATTATTTATATTATGAGTTATACTACAAATAGAACTAGAATTACCGCTACTTAGATCATTATAGCATTGATGTGGTACAAAAACGGTTAAAAAACTTCCCATACAAACCTTGTAAAATTCCAAAAGAAATGTGGCAAGTCCATTTAGACGCTGTTGAGTGTCTTCATCAATATCGCATTTTTTAGAATTCATAATAATAAATAATTATATTCAAATTACTTTAATACAGTTATTCGTTATACTTTATAAATATAGTAAATGATATTGTATGCAGAATTATTATATTCTGTTTTTGATGTATAATTTATAAAACATAAATTGCATAATTGACGTACAATAGTGGTAAAATTATTATAATTCATTTTTCTAGTAATATAATATTGTTTAGAAGTATGATAGTGTGGTAAAAGTGTATTACAAAAAACTGATATATCTTTGTGAAATTTTGCTTTATTATAAGATATATTAGATAATATGTAAAAATCTCCTTTATCTAAAGCATATTTATCTAAAAACTCAAATAGTATATTTGGACCAATAGGTTTTTTAAATATTTGGGAATTCATCTTCGTGTATATTATAAAATAATTTAAGAAAAAATATCAATAACATTATTTGTAAAAAGTGCTAATTCAATTTCATCTTCATGTATATTATGAAAAATAGTTATGTATTTGCTGATTAGATGTATTATTTTGTATTTTTCTTCTTCATGAAGCAATTCTGTATTTTTTATGTATAAAAAATAATTATCAAGAATATCCATCACAGAATACCCTCTATCATGTAAGATATACAAATATTTTATTGCTTGTTGAATATTTTTTTTTTTGCATACTTTTGTATATTTAGTAAATTCATGAAACGGTATATTAGTGCAAACACGATTTGCGATTTTTAGAGTTACAACTAAATCTAGTAATTTTAACTTTTCAAGGTAATTTATCAAAATTCGAATCGAATTATTAGAAATAGATAAAATAAATTTCTCAGCAGAACTGGAAATCTTAATATTTTCTTTAATACATATTTTGGTCATAATTTTTTTTAAATTATCTTCGGTGAATGTATTTATTTTTATAATTGACATTCTAGATTGCAAACTTTCAATAACACGTTGTGTATTGTTACATGATGCAATAAAACACACATTATTGCTATATTTATCTATACAGTTTCTGAAAACCTGTTGACTTTGTTCATTGATAATATCAATATCATCAAGAATAATAAATTTTTTTTTTCCAGGAATGGTACTAGCAGTTTGGCAAAAGGTGCGTACATCATTTCTATAATATGTTATTCCTTGCTCTTTCAAATTATTTATAGACATAATATTATTTGAATGAGATTCATTTTTGTAATATTCGCGTATAACTGCATATATAAGAGATGTTTTTCCACATCCGATATCCCCTACAAACAATATATTAGAGAGATTAATATTAACCAATGTTTTGATGATATCTTTAGTATGAATATCTAATTCAAAATCATCAAAATATAAGGGTTGGTATTTATATATAAATGGTTGATTCATAATTAAATTATTCGTTAATAAGTATTTAAGTTTATATGAATTATAAATATAATGACAAGAGATTTGTATAATATATTAGGTGTTGAAGAAGATTCAGACGATGTTACTATTAAAAAGGCGTATCATAAATTATCTATGAAAACTCACCCCGATACCCCTGGTGGAGGCGATGAAGAGAGATTCAAAGAAATATCCGGGGCGTATGAAGTATTGCGTGACAGAGAGAAGCGCCATGAATATGACATGAAAAGAAACAATCCTATGTTTGGAGAGGGGATTCAGTTACCTCCGGAATTATTTGATATATTATCCGGTGGACTAGGAGGAATACCAAATATTGGCGGCATTAGTTTTATGGGAGGACCTATGGGAGGATTAGAGAATATGTTCGGAGGTTCGGGACCACAACTATTTCACATGAGAAGTAACATGCAAAATCCTTTTGCACAATCAATAAATAAATCTACTAGGAAAGGACATAATCTTTCTAATGTTATGGGAAACAGATCGAGGGAAGATTGCCAAAAAAAATTTAAAATACCTTCTATTGAAAAAACACTGGATATAAGTTTGGAAGAAGCATATACAGGGAAGACAAAGCAAATAAGTGTAACTCGTACAGTAATAAGTGGTATGACAAGAACATTAGAGAAAGAAACATTATATGTAACAATTCCAAAAGGAGTTGATACAGACGAGATAATTGTAATAGAAAATAAAGGTAATATTCACAATGACAATAACGGAGATATAAAAATTATTGTAAAGGTGAAAAACTTTACAATGTTTGAAAGGAGAGGATTAGATTTATTATACATAAAAGAAATCTCATTAAAAGAAGCATTATGTGGGTTCACATTTGATATGGAATATATCGATGGTAAAGTATTTAAGATAAATAATAACGAAGGGAATATTATATCAGATGGATATGAAAAAAATATTTCTGATATGGGATTGACTAGAGATAATACTACTGGGATGTTAACAATCCGTTTTAAGGTATGTTATCCAAAAAGTTTAACTTTAGAAAATATTCAAAAAATAAAAGAAATACTTTAATTAATAAGTAAAATAATATAATAATAATAGAGTATTTAATATTATATGAATAGTTTGAAAAGAATACAGGGCGAAATACGGGATGCAGAAAATAATCCTGTTCCCAATATTATAACTAGTTATTCGAAAGTTAATGTATATAAATGGAGTGCTAGTTTGATTGGACCTGAGGGTAGTCCATATGAAGGGGGTCTATTTTATTTAGATATTAATATTCCTAAAAATTACCCATTTAGTCCTCCGAAAATTGTATTTAATACAAAGATTTTTCATTGTAATATTGGTGATAGCGGAGAAATATGTTTAGATATATTGAAAGAAAAATGGAGTCCAGCATTAACTATTCTAAAAATACTATTAAGTATATGTTCATTATTAAATGAACCCAATCCAAATGATCCACTTGTATTAAGTACTGCAGAATTATATAAAAATGATAAAGAAGCATATGTAAAAAAAGCAAAGGAGTATACAATTAAGTATGCTATATAAATATTATTTTAAATACTTAAATTTACATATTTACATGTAAGTATTTAAATTTAAGAAATCTTTTTATTTGGAATTTCCGAAGAAACAATGTATAGGGAATTCTCGGTAAGAATAATGTATGTGCTCTCAACTTTGTAAATCTTATTAATAGGAGATGTATACTCTTCCTCGCTTTTTACTAGTAACTTTTCACCATTTTCTCTTACACCTATGAGAACAGTCTTATCTAATGAAGCGGTCCAATAGTCAAGCATAATAGGTTTGTCATCAACAATTGCTATTTTACATGCATGTGATAAAGATGTACTTGGTGGGGTATCATATTGAGTCTCAGAAGCCATTATATACTTAACGTATATATTTGCTTTAAATAGTTATACGCATTAAATGAAAATATAAAATCAAAATAAAAATATATAATGTCACAAAATTCATTACAAAATTTAGATAATTACATGACCGAATACACTCATACTATTACAGAGATATATTCTAAATATCTCGGAATAATGAAAGAGTATATTATACAATTTGTTGATACTATTTACATTAGTAATGCGATATATTATAAATATATCCTAAAAAAGGGAATTGAAACATTATGTCATGTATTTAAAATTATTTTATTATATACAAGAAATTTGAATATTACCTATAATCTTTGCCAAAAATCTCTATATTACTATGTAGAATTTATTTGTCAAATAGGTGATGATAATCATAGTTTTTTACAACTGAACTCTAAGGACGCATCTTTATTTGTTTATAAAAAAACCATATTTGAATTAAATAATGAACATAGAAAAGACTTTGCATCCGTGAGAGAAACATGTGTTTACATGGATAGTATAGATATTATGATAGAATTACATAACACATTTTTATTTTATACTATAGATGAGTATAATTTTACAAAATCAAAAGATAGCAAACTTATTAAAAATATTGATTCCAGTATGATTAAATTCGAACAAACAATATTAAATCTTTCTTTAAAAATTTCCAATGAAAATTATTATAAAAAATTACTATTAATAAAAGATAGCAGCAATCTATTTTCAATTAAAAACTCGAGGGTTATACCATATATAGTTTATTTAATGAAAAAGTTTCAGAAAAAAAATATCTCTTTCCCAAATATAAAAAAAAATATGTTAAGTCGTGAAAATAATAACAATCTGGAAAATTTGACTACAATAAAATATGTTAATTGGTTAATTAATGATAACCATAAATAATAGATTTATCTTATATTATACTTATCAAAATCCTTTTCTTGTGTAAGGTTCTCCTTGAAACTACATTATTATTTTCATCATATGAATTTAGTCCATGGTTAATATTTATATACTCCTTCGCAAGAAGATTACAAAGAAAGTTATATATAATGTTTAGCACATGTTCTGTACATTTACCTACGATAAGTGCACTACCTGTTCTGAAAATCATAAAAGATACCTTTGTTATATTGTTGCAAGTATTTTCTGGTTGTTGCCCGGTTTGAAGTTCTATTTCAGGATTGTAATAAAATTCACACTGAATACCTGGATAAGAACATGAGTCATATGAGCAATTAATTCTATATTTGGTTTTCAAGATTTGATATAGTTTATCACGGTTCAAATAATATCCGCAGCGAAAATTACTATTAATTAATACTGTGCTACATTTATCCGCAAGACATGAAAACTTATTTTTAGTTTTGATATTTTCATTTAGTATTTTAATAAGCAAATTAAGAACTTTTAATAATAGTTCATCTGTTTGTATACCAGGAATTTCTAGTTTTCCTGTATTGAACACTTTGACATGGATTTCGCGATAAATTTCATCGAATTTTACTCGTAAAATAACTACAAAACAATTATAGAATGCACCCTTTTGCTTTCCTCGATAACGGATCATATCTTTTTTACAAAGACCAATGCTAATCTTTCTAACATCTCTAAATTTAATACGACCTTCGGGATTAATAATTTGTGTGATTATATGTTGATTGCTATATGTGTTTTCGGGCATATTAGATAATATTGTTGTCAATTCTTCTCTAGTACCAGAGTTAAACTTCATTTGTTTTTTAACAATACCTTCTATCGGCAAATGATATTCTATAATAGGTAGTTTCCAAAATGCCGCGTTTAAATCTATAGGTTGATTAATAAATGCAATTTTTGTTTTAGTTGATATATATATATTACTACATTTAGGGGCATTAGAATCTACTACTTGTGCACTATGGATTATCGGGTCTGGTTTTAAATAATCTTCGTTGCAAAAATTACCCCAGTCATCATCTATTTCATTCAAGTCACTCATAGTTATATTTAACTATTTTCTTTAAGTTGATCTGTTTCAATTATTTTCTTGCAATACAATAATTAAAGAATAGGTTATGAATAAATTATTAGTGCAAAACAGAGATAAATCTTGTCCAATACAAATTCCAAAATCTAAAGGTTGTTTGGTAAAACACTACAATGATATATATAATACTGTCGAGTATAATAATAATACAATTATTAATATTAATGTAAATGTAAATAATAGTTCAACAGAAAAATGCATTAAAGACATTACATTAAATCTGTTTGATCCGAATAAATGTTCCCCGCCAAATAGTTGGAATAATCGCCTACGCACAAGAATTTTAAATATGTAGTGTTTTTTTTACTTCATTTATAAAAAACCTTTTATAATATTTAATATTTATATCTTGATAGTGCATAATAAGTTCACAACTATTCAAAAAAGTTGGGTTTAGATATTTTGGATGGAACCTAATTATATAATTAATAAATTCATTTATCAAATCTTTACTTTCGATGCAATATTTAATACTAATTTTATTAATATAATTATAAATATCTTCAGGAGAATTTTCCTGAATATATTCTAGCATTTCGTTCCAAGTTTTATTAACAATAATCCTATTGTTTTTAATATTATGATTTGATTGCATATAATTTATCATGCTACGAATATCCGAATTATATAAATATTGTATGGATTCTATTTCTATTTTAGAAAAGGATAGTTTTTCATATTCTTTTATACGTGATAAAAAGTTGAATATTTTATTTTTAGGTAATTGATTAAATCTAAGTCTTAAAAACTCATTTTGCAATGATTCATCAATGCGACTTATATAATTGCATATCAAACAAAATCTCACATCTTTATTGAACCCTTGAAGTAAATATTTTAGCGCATATTGTGCATTTTTTGTCATAGAATCAACCTCATCTAAAATAACAAATTTAGTTCCCTTATTGAACAATGTTTTTGAATTAACAAATAAACTTATATGATTTCTAATAATATCTATCCCTCTTTCATCAGATGCATTTAAATGAATTATTAACTCCTTATTTACTTGTTTATTTACCTTTTGATAATCAGAAATTAAATTTATAATTGTTGTTGTTTTACCAGTACCCGGAGGACCATATAACAAGAGATTCGGAAAATTGTTACCTTTTATTATATTTTTCATAATTTTGTAATTATAAGGATCTAATACAATATCTTCAAAATCAGTAGGACGATATTTTTCAACCCATGGTATAATATTATTTATATCCGACATTATTAATATATCTAATACGTATATTAATTATTATGTTTAATTTAATTTAAGATAATATAATAATTGAAAGGATTTATATATATTATTTATTATTATTATTATGAACATTAATATTGAGGACGGTTATCTTAGTATTATTCTTGGACCAATGTGGTCGGGAAAAACATCAAAACTTTTCGATATATATAAACAGTGTACCTTTTGTAATATTAATGTCATGCCAATAAACTACATTCATGATAATAGATATGGAGAGGGCGCAAGTAATATGTCAACGCACGATGAACGAATCATTCCATGTGTTAAGGTGAACAAATTAAGCGACGCGGCAGATGTATGTGGTTCGTCAACATGCGATGATTTTATGAAGGCAAAAGTGATTCTTATTAATGAAGGACAATTCTTTAGCGATATCGAAGAATGGGTTATTTGTGCTGTAGAAACATACAAAAAACACGTATATATTTGTGGTTTAGATGGGGATTATAAGAGGGAAAAGTTTGGCAATCTATTAAATCTTATTCCATACTGTGATAAAATTGAAAAGTTGACATCCATTTGTCTTGTATGCAAAAAAAATCCCGCTATTTTCACGCATAGAAATAACTCAGTGTCTAATGATAGTCAGGTTCTTATTGGTACGCATGAATATATGCCTTTATGCCGTCATTGCTATACTACCTAGATCTATATATATTATTAATTATAATATTCGGTAAATAAAATAATTTAAAGTATATTTTAAAAGGATATAAATTTTTTTATTGATACAAAAGTAAATGACCGTTAATATTGAAGAAGTTAAAATTCCTAAAAAAAGAGGAAGAAAACCATTACAAAAAAAAATAGAAGAAGTTAAAATTCCTAAAAAAAGAGGAAGAAAACCAAAAGGGGGTAAAATTATAACAAGTGCGCTATCCGATAAAAATATTGTTTATCATGAAATAAATATCATTATGCATCTTAAGTGTACATCATATGATATAAATAATAAAAATGATGTTGAAGATAGTATTAATTATTATGAACCTAGTGATAACTATCATATTATTAATAAAAATACAGCGAGGACCAAAATAAATGATGAAAATATATTAAATAATGAGAATGAATCAAAGGTGAATTCTATTTTATGGAATAAAATCAAAGAATTATCTATTAATTTACATACTAATAATATTATTAATAAAAAGTCTGATTGTTTTTGGTGTACCCATGATTTTGATAACCCCCCTATTTATATTCCAAAATATTCATTGAATAAAACATATCATTGTTATGGGTGTTTTTGTTCTCCAGAGTGTGCAACTGCATTTTTATTCAAAGAACCGATTGACAATTCTACGCAATTTGAAAGGTATCATATGTTAAATCATTTGTATGGAAAATTGTTTAATTATACTAATAATTTTAAGCCTGCGCCAAATCCGTATTATACATTAGATAAATATTATGGTAATCTCTCTATTCATGAGTTTCGAACACAAATTAAGCGGGATCAACAAATATTTATTGTTGATAAACCCTTAACTCGTGTTTTGCCTGAACTTCTTGAAGATAATAGTGATTTTATATTAAATCAACATAGTATCCCTTCTTCTAGAAAGTATGTTCTTAGGAAGAAAAATAAACAAAGTAAGGTTGAGATAATGAATGAAAATTTTAATATTACACCTTTGAACATTTAAAATGCCGGTGTAATAACATAACTTTATAAGTTTATTAAGTAGAATATTTAGTAGAATAATATATATTTATATTATATATCATGCCTCATAATACAGACCATCTCAAAGATGTTATTTCTTCTATAGGGACAAAAAGTTTAAATAAAACACATCAGAATTTAGTACAGTATTTCAAAGATTTTTGCCAAGGGTCTAATGCAACAAGATACAAAAATGGAGATAGTTGTGTAACTATTCTCTCTCAAAAGGATTTTGATCACGGGACATATCGCATTACCAAACCAGGATATTACATTTTATCTGAAGATATTATATTCCATCCAAATCCTAAACATAATTTTAGACCTACTGCCGACCAGATCCGTTCAAAAACCTTCTCTGTTCCTGGTCCGTATAATTTAAACTTTTTTGCCGCGCTTACGGTAGAAACTACCGGGGTTGTTGTAGATTTAAATAATTATACAATAAAACAATCAAGAGAACACTTTTTAGTACAAAGATTTTATTCAACAATAGAACTTGCAAGCGCTCCTTTTATTGCTCCACAAGGTCCAAGTCCCGGAATTTCTGGGAATCATCAATCTGGTAAAAAGGTTGCTATAATAAATGGTACTTTAGGACTTTCCTCACATCACGGCATTCATGGGAACAGTTCATCCGAAGTTTTATTAGCAAATTTAGTAATTAAAGATTTTCAGGTAGGCGGAATATCATTAAATGGATTAAAAGATTCCCTCTTTTGCAATCTCACTATTAAAAATACAAGTGTAGATGTACCGGTTTTATCATCTTTTTCGCAGGCAGTTTTCACTTTACAGTTTTTAGAAAATATTATGAAAATGCAACCAAATGAGAAGTCACAGCATATAGTTGTGAATAGTAAAAAGAAGGATAGAGAGGAAATATATAATGAGTTAAATAATAGTATTAATAAGGCAAAAAAAGAAATATTGAAAATGAATTCTACTGATAATTTACTCTTCAAGAATGTTACTGGACTATCAGATGCAAATGTATATGGTATATCATTGAATGTAAATGGTGTTTTAGTTGGTGACTTTATTAAGAAACGCCCGGATAAAGAAACAACTGGCAATGAAAATATTTGTTTGAAAGATATTACGATATCTAATATAGTTTCTGAAACAAAAGAAATCATTGGTTTATCTGATTCTACATTACTAGTGCATAACAATAAATCGGGGTATGGAAAAGGAACTCCGGCAATCACCGGTCCAGTTGGTGGATTATTCGACTATGAACGCTATTCATCCAAATCAGGTGCCTATGTTTCGAATGTTTTAGGAAATGCACAGGCATTTATTGGTCTATACTCCAACAAGGGAACTGTTTTCTTCACTAAACCAATTATAGATTGGATTAGTGGAGAGATAAATATTAAAACAGTACTAGAAGATAGAAATATAAATAAAATATTTGGTGCAGATTCAATGAACCATGTTATGAAAGGAAATATAGGTCTTTTCATATCAGGTGGGAAAAATATGAAATGTACAAATATAATTATAGATAATGTAATAAATAAGGGAGAGTTTAAGAGGAAAAATAAAGATAAATCTTTTCATAAAAAAAAAAATATTCACAAAAAAGAGAAGGGTGAAAAAGCATTTCAATATGCGATGGTCGCATGTGAAAATGTATCAATTAATGATAAAAATTACGAAGGCGATAAGTTTGTTTTATAAAAGCCAACATGTAACTTAGTCAATATTCTCAATTTGTTTCATATGCCGGTCTTGTCTCATTTGGTTTTCTAGTTCCTCTTCTCGTTCTTTTTTTGCTCGATATGTTGCATTCGCAGTATCTAACATTGTTCTCATCTCATGATATACTCGCTGATTTAGAGTCTTATTTTCAGAAATATTATTTGAAACCTCTTTTTTGGGACCCATAAAATTGCGAATTACAGAAATAGGATCATAATTATTATCCTTGAGTTTTTCTAAAGCAGTATCTTCATCATAATCAGTCTGACGAGTTATAATATTAATCATCTCTAACACATTTGGTATATTATTTTTTGTTTCTTTATTCATAATACTAAAACTATTATAGTATTTTTTAAATGGTATTAAACGAATAGCATATTATCAATATATACAATGAATCTACCACACACATATATTAAATCATCAAATAATGATTTAATGTCTGATATTGAAGACACCGTAGTTAGTAATCTACGTAAATGTCTAGGACCTATTATTCATAATGTAGAAACAAATATTGAAAAATATAAATTTCTCACAGATGCAGTAAGGCAACTTCCGGAGTTTCAGCAACTTGTAAGTGAAAATGCAGAACTAAAACATAAAATGTCACAATACAGTAGTGCAAAAAACGAGTCTATCGATCTTCATATTAAGGAAAAAACAAACTATGATAATGTGGATATTTCTAAGAAACTACAAGGTATAAATGATTTGTTAGATGAGTCAAACGATTATGATGCCTTTCCCACTCATGAAGAAGACGAAGATGAAGACCTAGAGAAATGGATTGGGATGGGGGATTCGTGTAAAGAAAAAAAAAATGCAACAATGAGTTACCCGACGGGTGATGATGATGATGAAGAGAATGAACCAGAGCAGTCTAATGAGGTAAAAGAAGAGTCTGATGAACATCACGAAGAGAATGAAGAGGATGAGGAAGAGCAAGAGGATGAAGAGCAAGAGGAAGAGGATGAGGAAGAGCAAGAGGAAGAGGAAGAGCAAGAGGATGAAGAGGATGAAGAGGATGAAGAGGATGAAGAGGATGAAGAGGATGAAGAGGATGAAGAGGATGAGGAAGAGGAAGAGGAAGAGGAAGAGGATGGGAGCGAGGAGGAAGAGCAAGAGGATGAAGAGGAAGAGCAAGAGGAGGAAGAGCAAGAGGATGAAGAGGAAGAGCAAGAGGAGGAAGAGCAAGACGATGGGAGCGAGGAGGAAGAGCAAGATGAGGACGATTCATCGGGTGATGATGAGGAAGTGTATATGATTGAACTAGAGGGAGTTAAATATTACACTACTGATGATAATAACGGTGAAATTTATAAAGTTCTCGATGATGAAGATATTGGCGAAAAGGTTGGTTATTTTAAAAACGGTGATGCAATTTTTGAAGAGTAATAAATTTATTTCATTAATATAGTATATGATTTCATATATAAATGAAATCGACATTTATTTGCTAACTATTATTTTTAAATACTTATCTAGACAAGATATAGTTCGTCTATTAAATTCTAGTAAAAATATGTATCATATTTATAAAAGTAAAAGACCTTCATATATTTTACATTCATTTATTCGTGAAAAAGATATATATGACAAACATCCATATTTTTTTTCAAAGGAAGCGAAACAACAAATTAACTATTATGTAAAGTACAATATACCAATTGAACTAAAAACAATATATTCAATTTTAAAGTGGTATAATATATACATAAAATTATTAAACTATTATAAAATTGTTATTTATAACAAAAAAAATATTATTTTTATCTCATCAACAAATTTAGATATATTTAAAATATTCTCATCTATTACCACCCTTCCCGAAACTGATACTAGATTAATTAAATATTTTAATGAATGCGAAAAAATAAAGGAAATGCATATGAAAAGAAAAAATAAATCATATTTAAATATGAATTCATATCAATACCATCAAATTTCATATGATAATTATATGGAATTTGTTAATGAATTATACATAAAATTGAATAAATAAATTATGTCAATAAAATACTATTAATAGCAGTAGTATTTGAATATGATGAAAATTAAAATTGTCCCTTCTTTAAAGACACGTGTTATAGCAGAAAGATATAAAAAACTTATTGATTGGGACAGATGGTTTAAGATTGTATATTGTTTAGGTACACAATGCAACGATAGAAAGGATCGATTTGATAAAGCAGATATTCTAGAACATGCAGTTGAAATATGTTCTGAAGGTAAACTTAAATGGGTTGATAAAATAGGTAGAGATCACCATGATATAGAACTTGATAAAGATATAGAGTTTAAATATAGTTCTTTCTCTATGTTTACAAAAACAGGAAAAATATGCAAAACATCAAATTTTAAAATTAAAAATTCACTTGGAGAAACTACATCAACCAATATTGATAATCCAGCAGACTATTATATGTTTGCACAAGAGAATGCTGTAGGTATAATCTCTTACAAAGAACTTGTACCATATCTAGTTAATGTGAAAGATGGAATATCCGCAAAAATACCGCATGACAAAATAACATATATTATTACACCAACTATGGATTGTCCAGACATGATAGATAAAATAGATATCGCGTGTTTGAATTACAAAGAACGAAAGCGTCAAATGCAACTAGAGTTTATCATGTCTGTTCCAAAATCTACATGATATGTAATGTATTTACTTGTTGTTTCGGGGGTAGTTTAGAAAATATAATATATAATTGTTTTTATTTTGAAAAGATAATATTATTATATATATATGATTTTGAATGAACTTTGTCCTCCTGCAATTTTATATGTTGCATTTTCGTTAACACATATTATTATTGATTTATTCAAAAATTTATATAATACCGCTTTTTTGAAATTTATTGTTATGATAGTATTTACTTTATTACTTAATATTTTATGTCAACAAGGTCTTGATATAGTTTCGTGGTTCATTGTATTCATACCATTTATCATGATGACAATAATTTCTTCGGTTTTACTCTTTATGTTTGGTCTCTCTCCAAGAAAAGGAAATCATAAATACAATGTAGAGTATCCCAATAAAAGGCATAGATATGGTCATCGGCGTAAACGTAGAAAAGTTAAAAATTACCCCAAACCACACGAGGGAGGGAAAGGTAAACATAATCCATCTAGACATCCAGATGCATATCATAGGAGAATGCACAGACGTAGTGAAAGGGAATGGAACAGAAGACACAATCGATATTATAATGGGGTAAATATTAGTTATAAAGAAACGGAGAGGGAGAAAAGACAGAATAGAAGATATAGAAAAAGACGCGAAGAATCAGAGTACAAAGATGGTGATTATGAGTGGAATCATCAACCTCATAAACCAGGACAACATAAACCTGATTATCATAGACCTCATCACCATCGCGGCAATACGCATAGTTCAGAAAGAGAAACCTGCATTAGATGTAATAGTTACATGGATTGTGATGGAGGTAATGGATATTGTAATACTTGTAAAAATGGTCGTAAATGTTGTGGAACTTCTGGCGGTAATAATGGTTGTTCATAATTAGTAATAAGTAGAAAGTTATATATAAATTATATAAATAACTTCTACTGATTATATATAAATGTGGGACTATATAATTTATGGAAGTGCGGTTAGTGCAGGGTTTTTATTTATATTTAATAATTATTGTAAAAATATAATGAAATCTTCCTGTTTAGACTATTGTAAAAAGAACAGAAAATCTTCATGTTTAGACTATTGTAAGAATAAATATGGTTGGGGGTTGTTTAAAATATATGCTGTTAATAAAAGAAGATGTTTAGCGATCAATTCGCGATTTAAATGCCAATTTACCAAACCTAAACTACATGACAATATATTATTTATTAAAGATGGACTTCGGAAAGAAAATGTTAGAATTCATGAGAACACTAAACTTATTAAAGATATTATTGAGAGAAATGAATATAATTTAGTTCTTTATCGAACTATTTCAAAACACGTTGGTATTGAGTATGATATTATAAGATTATGTGAAAAGGATATTAATAGTATTCTAACTCTTAAAGATGATGAGGATTTTGTTTTTGATTATTCTGAAAGCAATTGTGCCATTATAAATCCGGTTTTGCAAATAGAAAATATAAAAGGGGTTGATAATACTGATAGTAATATTGTCGCTGATGCGACTGCAGATTCCGACGAGTGTAAATCAGAAAATGATAATAATAGTAATTGCAGTGAATCCAGCAATGATTCTTCTAAAAATAGAGAGGTTTATGAGTTAATGTTAGAGCGTGATAATTATTTAATCGTAGGAAATAAAATTTTTGATTTTCCATTCATTAAATGGTTTCTAAGAGAACAATATACAAAAAATATTGAAGATGACCAAGAATATAATATTTTTTGTTTTGATGGAAATATTAATCAATTTAGTATAGATCAAACGCAATGTTTTATTATTGAGGATAAAACTATTACTCCTATTTCAACAATAGTTGAAAAAGAAAAAATTGAAGAAGACCCAGAAGAAGAGGAATCTAAAAAAGTTATTGAAAAGGCAAAAAGTTGGAGTTACTTTACATGGTGAGAAGTACAAATGATATAAAACAATATACAAATGATATAAAACAATATACAAATGATATAAAACAATCTATAAGTGATTATATAATGAATAATACTTCATTACATAATACTGAAGTTATCGATAATATGCATATGCTAAATCGTCGATGGACATTGTGGGCGCATTTGCCCCATGACACAAAATGGGATTCTGATAGTTATAAAAAGATTTATACATTTGAATCATTGGAATCTGTAATTGGCATGCTTAAAATTTTACCAGATGCATTAATTAAAAACTGTATGCTTTTTATTATGAAAGATGGAGTAAAACCAATGTGGGAAGATAAAGAGAATCGTGATGGAGGTTGTTTTTCTTATAAAATTAGTAATAAAATAGTTATTTCTAGTTGGAAACAATTTGTGTCTAAGATGGTATGTGAAAATGTTATCGACGATAAGAAAAAAATGTTAAAAGTGAATGGTATTACCATATCTCCAAAACGCAATTTTTGCATTATCAAATTGTGGTTAAAAGATTGTACGATTCAAAATCCAAAGTGTATTGCGGAAATCGAAGGATTGCCACATAAAGGGTGTTTGTTTAAACGCCACAATCCAGAATATTAATTAAAATTGTGATTATTTTTCTGTTGTAAATAGAATTTCATTTATACTATAATTATTATAATTACTTATAGTATACATGGGGAGAACCATTCACGGAAAACGCACCAAAGGCGGCAGCACCGCCAAACTTACCAACAATTGTTGTATCTTCGGCATCATGGGTGGCACCGCGCCCCTCACCGGCAAACCTTTAGCGCATCGCGCTTATTTAGAAAAAAGGGCGTCGCGTAAGGCCCTGTGCATTACCGATTGCGCCCAAGGACATAAGTATTTAAAAGATAACCAAATTCTTGGTTGCAACCCCCAAGCGGGAGGCGTGGGCAACATGTGGCGTCATCGCCACTATTCTCATCGGTGGGGACCAACACCGGAGGGCGACGGCAGCGCACATGGCAGTAGAGGTATTGGAGCGATAAATATATCTGAACAAAAAAATATTCCTCTTAGTAAAAGGTCGGCAAATGATTCAACTAGAATTATCGAAATATCATATATTATGAAAAATAAAACAGTAATGCAGGATATGCAAATGATATTTGATACAGGAAATAATGTTCTAATATTCCCATTTGCTGAATACCTAGACAGTAATTATGAAATCATGAAAAAAAACACCGCAGAACCATTTGGTTGTCATGCAAATATATATAAAGGGGATATATATATAAAGGATTCTTCTGGAATTCCTATAACACTATCATCTATAGTTTTTTATGCTTGTACTGATAACAACCCAAG